>JGI24709J26583_10000343_pt1 | contig 39037 bp, 38 predicted proteins | sample BioPla2DNA1_FD_26583 | JGI IMG/M metagenome (IMG submission 26583) | reverse complement strand
AGGCCGCTCCAGTCCTCACCCAGGCCGGTTACCCGGAAGCGGTCGCGAGCAACACCGTGGGTGCTGCTCAGGTAGTCGGCAAACGAGTTGGCACGACGGTCGGAGAGGGCGCGGTTGGACTCGAAATTCCCCTCGGGGGAGGCGTGACCGGTCACGGTGAACTCGGTAATCTCCAGGTCCTTGTTGCCCTTCACCTCGTTGATTACCCGATCCACGCGGTTAAGCTCCGCGGCGTTGTTTTGGAAATCACGCAGCAGCTCATGCCTGCCCACCCGGTAGTTGAACGAGGCCGAGTGCCGGTCTGAACGGGCCTTTACCGGTTCTGCATCGGGAACGATGTAGGTGAGCTTGTAAACCGGTTGGTAGGGCTCCTTGATCACGCGCTCCGAAAGCAACAGGTCTCCCACTCCTTGGGAGCAATCGGCACAACCATTCACCACGCCCTTCACGCTCAAGCGGGCGTTGCTCATCCACGAGAGAAACGGAACCCTTTGGTTGTAGCGAATTGTTTGGGGCGACTTTTTATCGTACACGACTACTGTCGCCGCATTAGAGGGAAGCGGGGTGGGGTTGTTTAACCTCTTGCCGCGCTCGATTACCTTACCGCGGGTTTTCCCCAATACCACCACCGGGGCAAGTTCAATATGGTCGTCACTCGTGTTGGAGTACAACACGGGAGCAAGGATGAGCATGTCGTTCTTACGAATGTCAAATCCCTCGGTAATGATTTGAGCATCTACCAATACCTCGTTACCGGACTTTTGGTGGGTGAGGTTGTTGAATGCCACATTCTGGATATATGAAGTTTGTGCGCTCGCCATAAAGGTGATGAGCGACAAGGCAACTATATACTGTATCTTTTTCATGCTAAATTATTCTGATTTCTAACTTTTAACTTCTGTCTTTCGACTTTCGTCTTCCGACTTCCATCTTCCAACTTCCGTCTTCCATCTTCCATCTTCCGTCTTCCATCTTCCGTCTTCCGACTTCCAACTTCTATCTAATCATGTAAATAAGGGAGATGGCGGCTTTCGTAACGCCCAAGTAGTTCTGGTCGCCCTCGTCGACCTTGGCACCGCAAGTAACGCAGGGGTACTTGTCATAATGTATGCGGGCAAAACCGCCTCCCAAACTTAACTCGAAGTTCCAACGGGGAGAGAGTACCCACTGGTAGCCGTAGCTCAATCCGGCACCGTAGAGGTAACCCTCGTAGCGGTGCTCTTTGAACGTTTTGAGCCTTCCAAGTGGAATATCCCAGCCGCCCACGTTGTACTGTACACCATGCGCGTGAATGCCGATGAAGTGGCCGTTGAACGACTCGCAAAACCAATAGCGCAACTCGGGCTGAGCCAGCCAATGTTTCACCTTTTTGTTGTTCTCGAACGTCCACAAGTTGAAGCCGCCACCCAACTCGAGGGTGGCTTTCTTGCCCAACGTGAACTCGAGGGCGGCATTGGGAGAAATACCCGTTGCCCAGTAGGGGATATTGCTCTTCACGGCAACTTTTTGCGCATTGGCTGTAAACACGCACATTAGCAGCGTAACACCAATAAAAAGTGTGTAGCGAATGTCTTTGTTCATTTTGTCTTTAATAGGGTTTATAAAAATATAGTGTAACGCCGAAGAAACGTTTTGTTCAATTGTAAGCACTAAGATAACTTATTGTCAAGTAATACTCTGTAATGCATTGAAACCTTTCGTGTTCTTGTGGAATTATTCCACAACCATATATTTCTCGTGAGACAAGAAAAACGCGCAAAGCTACAAAAATATGTTTGTAAGTTAAAATGATAAGAGCAATATATAGAGACGTGTATTGGGAGGGTTCTATCTTGTAGGTGATGGATCGTGGTCATTCAGGGATTGAATCTGGGCGTCGGGTGGGGCGATTTTCACCTCTTTTTCTTCGGTGAGGGCTGCCACCTCCTTGTGGTGGCGAATCCGCTCGATGGTCTCTTCCGCTGCCAGTCCGACGATTACCCCGTACTCGTGCAGTTGGGTGATGGTTACCCCCTCTTCGCGTAGCTCGTCGGCCACCACGTTTAGCTCGTGGAGGTAATATTCGGATACGGTAATAATAATTCGCTTCATGTTTCGTAGGTTTTACGATTGTCGTTTCACGGGGTGGTGCTAAGCATCGTTCCGTTAGTCTTCACTCCATCAAGATCGACAGGGCTTAACTTCATGGGGCGATGCAAAGTCCCACGCCACCGTCTTCGGTGGCTATCGGGAGCCTTTTGGCCGTTTCCCTTAATATCTTCTCGATCTCCGCGGGTGTGGCAGCAGGGTACTTCTCCCACAAGAGTGCGATGATGCCGGCCACGTGAGGGGTTGCCATGCTGGTTCCCGAGAGGGTGCGGTACCTCGTTGGCATGACCCAGGCGGAGTGGATGCCCACGCCCGGTGCTACAAAGTCGACCAACCCCGATGGGTTCACCGCGCGGTTGGAAAAGTTGGCCACGTTCAGCTCTTCATCAACTGCTCCCACGGCCAGGATCGAGGGGCAATCCGCGGGGCTGCTCACCGGGCAAAAGCGCTGTAGGGAGCGGTCGCTATCGTTTCCCGCCGCGGCCACGAGCAGCGCTCCCTTGGAGAGCGCGAAGCGTGCCGCCCGCTCGTAGGCGATGTCGTATACCTCTCCCGGCTGCACTGGGGAACCCAATGACATCGAGATCACTTGACACCCGTTCTTTGCTGCCCAGGTGATGCCGTTCAACACCCAAGATTGTGCGCCTCTGCCACCGTCACTCAATACCTTTCCAGCAAATAGGCTCGCGCCCGGTGCCACGCCGTATCGTTGCCCCTTCTCGTCGGTTGCCCCACCGGCCACCCCGATACAGTGAGTGCCATGCCCGTGTTGGTCTTGGCCGGTCTCTTCGGGGACGAAAGAGCAGGCGGTTACCTCCTTCTCTTGGAAGTCGGGGTGTGCCGCGTCGAACCCGGTATCCAGCACGGCTAGTCGGACTCCCGAACCGGTATAACGGGAGCGGTCAGCCCCCGTGGTTCGTATACCCCACGTGGTGGGTGGCTGCTCCTCCAGCAGGTAGACCACCTTTTCCGGGGCGATGAAGTACTCGTCGTCTAACGACTTGAGCAATGGGATTGGGTCTTCTTCCGTTCCCAGCAAGGTGACTCCCAGCTCATTGTATATCAGTGCATCGGCTCCTTCAATGTTTTGTTCGTTCACCCCTTGGGTTTTGAAATCGAGCGTTTCGGCCACGGTGAACCCCCATTTCGTTTCCAGCACCCGCTTGATCCCGGATTTACCCCCTTTCGTCTCCTTGTGAATCAGGAAGTGGCGCCCCGTGTAGCGTGGCTGCTCCTCGCCCGGGTACCCGTGACCCGGGTACATTCCCATGGGGCGGATGTTGCCCTTATTCTCGAACGGGGAGTTTCCTATTTTGGGGGGTATCATGGTAGTGCGGTTATTATGGGGCTACAGTGCGTGGTGTCACCCGTTTAGTTTGTGGCCTGTCGCCGTTGTATTCAATGATTCCCTTCGCGGTTAGTGTGTTGATAGCCGCACGTTCGCTCGGTGTTAGCGCGTCGACCGGAGGGAACTCCTCTTTCTCGTCCGATATTCGCTGGAGCAGCTGTCGCTCCTCCGCCGTTAGCGAAGGTTCATCCATCGATCGTGTTGGGGCGCTTTTCGCTCCAGCCCTCCAGATGGCGATTTCGGCATCTTTCACCCGGCTTTCCTCCATAAGCTCCCACAAGTTAGCCAGGTAAAGGCGGGTGTAAAAGTAGCCGACGATAAAGCCCGCGATGAAGAAGTAGAGGATGACCGCTACAAGGATGGGGTGGGCGGCGTTGCAGTTCACCTGATGGCACTCCACGTGGTTGAGGATGCCGGTAGCCAGGTTCCGCAAGTATTCCGGTATGCGGATAAGCTGGGTGAGCCCAACCCCGATGATGATCTTGGTGAGCCAGTCAGATACCTCCTCCAGGTTGGTGTTGGGGAAGTACTTCCTGCTTTTCGCGTCGTCCCCGGGAGTGTATTGTCGGTTCACCTTGGGGATGCCAAATAGAAAGCCCAGCAGGCCTCCGGCGAGCAGGGCGGTGATCGAAATAAGCAGGAGCAACCCTACGAAGTCTCCTCCCGATCCCACGAGTAGGGCACTTGCAATGCACGCGATGATACCTAGGGTAATCAACACGATCGGGAAGATATGTATGGATGCTGGCGGACGTTTCATTTCACTGCAAGTTAACTTAATTTCTTGAATTTCACAAGATAAAATCGAAAAAACCCGTAGATTCAAGTATCAAATGCAACAGCTTATGACGAATGTGCGTGTGGATTTAAGTTAGGCTTCGGCACGTTGTGTCTCGTAAACCTCATTTTTTCATACTTTAACTAAAAGGCTCGTTGGCGTAATTGTAAAAAAACGGCAACACCGTGTAAAAACATGTGTTGCCGTTTTTATCCCTTAAGTTATTTGATTATAAGAACTATTGTTGTTACAGTTTCCTAAAAAGCAAGCAGTCACTTTAAAAACTATACATCAATCCAATATTTAATCCAAAGTACCCATCACTTCCATCTTCTGTGGCGATAACATATTTCAAAGACGGATTTAAAGACAGATTATTTGTGAATTTGTATCGAAGACCCAGACCTAGATTTATTCCAATTTCATTTGCTGAAAAACCACCAGCTTTTACTGTTAAAATGTTTAATCCGGCCAGTCCATAACAAGCGAGATTCTTTTCATTGTTATAAAATACATAATGTACATCTGGATCAAATCCTAGGAAAGTTGCGCCATCTACGAAATAATATGTTCCGGATAAAGAGGCTTCCCATTTCGGGGTAAAATGATAAATACCTTTAGCGAAAAGTCCCGCTTCATCTATTTCTGTTGCATATGTGAGACCTCCTCCCGCAGAGAATTTATTCTCTTGCGCATGAACATTCGTTGTTAAAAACGAAAATAGGGCTACTACAGCCACCGTTAAAAATAGATTTTTTTTCATTGTTGTTTAATTTAAAAATTAATAATTTAAAACTAATAATTAGAATTTAGAATTGCTACTTATTAATGTGTTGTTTCATTTCTTCTTTTACTTTTTTCCACACTCTTCTTTAGTAATCAGTCCCAAATCAAATTTATCTTATGCTTTTTAAATAGTTGCTAATGCTCCATTTTCGGAAATAACTCGCGGCTATTCAGGTTTAAGTCGGGAGTTGGAAGTTTAAGTATGCTGTCGTTTTGGTTTTCGATGTAAAAAAGTTCAATACAAAAGTCTTATACCTATACCTGTAAAATTCACAAGTTTTGTAAAACTTGATGGTAGTACAAAAAGGAGATTGGGTACAATTGATGTTCATGCTTGCTTGATTGATTGTGAATTGTGCGTTAAAGATAAATAATATTTCAATATATATTGAATGTTTTGCAAAAAAATGTTCAAGGAAAGATTTTGCTAATGTGTCGCGTTGATGGTAACTGTTCCCGATTTTCACATAACATGCTTGTGAAAGGCTGTTTTTTCATGTACTTTTGTCGAATGAAGCTTCAGCAAGGTGGTCGTTGACTTTCTTAGGATCGTAAAACTAGCTTTAGTAAAATATCCGCGAAGCAAAGTTGAAGGTAAAAACAGATGTAAGACCGAAAGCTAAGTGAATGAAAAGAGATTGAAATGGATAGAAAGGATAACCACGCGATTATATACGATAAGCAGGTGATCGAATTCATGGCGGTGGCCGTGGAGTTCTGCTCCCTCCTGGAAAAGGATGTAGCACCTAAGCGTGAGGAGTGGGTCGACAAGATGGTGAAGTTGCTACCGCTTTTATACCTTAAGGCCTGGTTGCTGCCTGAAACGGTGCCCACCTTCAATGAGGAGTTGCCTGCCTTCGTGAAAGAGGAGGATTACCACCGCGTGGCGCACACGGTAGAGAACGTGATGGGTGATGAGAACGTCTACCTCGACGTGTTCGTGGAGGAGATGAGGTATAGCGACACGCCGGTGACCTCGTTCGTGTCGGAAGCTATTGCCGATATATATCAAGACGTGAGGAACCTGGTCTCGGTGTACCAGTTCGAGCTGACCGCCCAGATGAACGATGCGCTGTATGTTTGTAAGGTGCATTTTTTCACCTACTGGGGGCAAAAGCTGGTGAACGTGTTGCGCCCCCTGCACGCGCTGAAAAGCAGGGAGTGGACACTTGCCAATGAGGCTTTATTTAACGAGAAGGAGCCGTGGGATTAACGATAACGAAGGAAGAGATAGCAGCACTCCCGGTAGAGACGTTCGAAGGGAAGATTCACGTGATTGATCAGGTAAAGCAGGTGCCGGGTGCCGTGGCGCTCCTTGCTAAAGAGTCTCTGCTCGGGTTCGACACCGAAACCAAACCTGCCTTTAAGCGGGGACAAGTCAACAAAGTGGCCCTGTTGCAACTGGCCACCAAGAACGACTGCTTCCTCTTCAGACTGAACCGGATTGGTTACCCCAACGAGCTGGAAGAACTTATGGGTAATCCGGATATCCGGAAGATCGGACTTTCGCTGCGCGATGATTTCGCGGCCATCCGGCAACGATCGGGTGAACGACCGGAAAACTTCATCGACCTGCAATCGTACGTGGATATGTTCGGGATTGAGGTCAACAGCCTGCAGAAGATATACGCCCTCCTTTTTAACAAGAAGATATCGAAAAGTCAACGTATCTCTAACTGGGAGGCACCCACGCTTTCACCGGCACAACAGTCCTACGCTGCAATCGATGCATGGGCCTGCCTGCGCATATATACCTACCTGTCGAACATGGATCCGGAGAAATGGGCGAAGTGCGTTCAGTAAAGGTTTTCACGGGAACGCTTTCGTAACCATACGCTTGAAACGGCTTTCATAGAGTCAGCTTTCCATGTTTAAAACTGTGCAATACCTACCTGTCTGGTTAAAATAGCTGAAACATGACCTCTTTTACCTGGAAAAGGGAGTCGGTTTTCTAGAAAAGCACTATCTTTGCAACGTGTTTTTCATGGTATTAGATTTAAGGTTAACAATGAAGATTGGTTGTCGTGAGACAACCTTTCCTTTTTTTATACCTACCCCTCTCGCCAGTTGATACCCCTCTAACTACTTATGGGATTTATCGGTAACCACGTGTAGCTTAATTGCGTAAATATGCTTACTTTTGTACGGTAAAATAAAGCGTAGGATGGAGTTTAGGACACGTGTCGACATACCGGTATCAGATGTGCCAATCAATCATTCCACGGGAATCATGCTTTTCGGTTCCTGCTTCTCCTCCTATATCGGCTCCCAATTGCAGCAGTACAAGTTCACGGTCGATGTCAATCCGTTCGGTATCTTGTTTAACCCGCTCTCAATTTCAAATGCTATTCAACGGCTGTTGTATGGCAAAGGGGTGGGAGAAGCCGACCTGGTTCAGCGTCAGGGAATATACCATAGCTTCATGCATCACGGGGAGTTTTCTTCTCCCGATAGGCAGGCCTGTCTCGACGCCATCTCCACGCGATTCACGCGGGCAAGCGAAGCGTTGCTAAAGGCCGACCTTATGCTCGTTACCTTCGGGACGGCTTACCTGTATCGCAGGAAAGAAACGGGTGAGGTGGTTTCCAATTGCCATAAGTTCCCGGAGGGAGACTTTCAACGTGCACGCCTCTCGGTAGATGAGATCGTGGAGGAGTGGGGCGCGTTGATTGAAGGGCTGACCGCACGGCGCCCCACCATGAAGTGGGTCTTTACCGTTAGCCCTGTTCGGCACTGGAAGGATGGCGCACACGAGAACCAGGTGAGCAAGTCGATACTTCACCTGGCGATCGACGAGTTACAAAAGCGATTCGAGGGGGTCGTTCGCTACTTCCCGGCCTACGAGATCGTGCTGGACGAGTTGCGCGATTACCGCTTTTATAACGAGGATATGATACACCCGTCGCCCGTGGCGGTGGAGTACGTGTGGCAGCGGTTCTCAGACACCTTCTTCAACTTGAGAACCCGTACCATTAACCGGGAGTGGGAGAGTATCCGAAGGTCGCTCGACCATCGGCCCCTCTTCTCTGATAGTGAATCGCATCAAACCTTCTTAGAGCAAACCGCGTTAAAGCTGAGGGAGTTTGAACAGAAATACCCGTTTATCTCGTGCGAAGAGGAAGCGCGTATGCTTCACGCCAAGTTGAACGGTAATGGATAAATGTTGGATAGTTTGAATGTTCCGGTGATTTGATCGCCTGACGAGTCAATGATCTGTAGATATAACACTTAGCAGGTTGCGATAAAAATAACGAGATGAGTTACTCGATACAAGAAATAGCCTCCATTCTGGGTTTAACGCCTGATTTTTTTAAGCCGTCGTACATTACATGCTTGCTGACTGATAGTCGCAAGCTTAGTGATCCCGCGGAAACGCTTTTCTTTGCCCTGACTACAAAAAGCAATGATGCGCACCAGTTCGTACGGGAACTGTATGAGGCGGGGGTACGCAACTTTGTGGTCTCCCGGATATTACCGGAATGGGGAGAGATGGGCGATGCCAACTTCCTCAAGGTGGAGAACCCCCTTGCCGCCCTCCAGACGATTACCGCCTTTCACCGTTCAAAGTACACCATCCCCGTTATCGGTATTACCGGAAGTAACGGGAAGACTGTAGTCAAAGAGTGGCTCTACCAGCTGCTGGGGCCAGGGTTTAACATTGTCCGTTCCCCCAGGAGCTACAATTCGCAAATAGGTGTTCCCTTGTCGGTTTGGCAACTCGATGCTGCCGCGGAGCTGGGTATATTTGAAGCGGGTATATCTTTACCCGGCGAGATGGAACGGTTGGAGCCGATTATCCGCCCCACGATAGGGGTGTTGACCAATATCGGGGAAGCACATCAGGAGAATTTCTCCTCATCGCGGCAGAAATGCATGGAGAAGCTCGGGCTGTTCGTGCACGCCAACGGGTTGATATACGACGGGGACGATGAGCTCGTGTCGACCTGCGTAAATCAGATGGGATTGACTGACCGGGCATTCTTCTGGTCCCGGGAAAATCGGGATGCACATCTCTACCTATCGAGGATCGAGAAGAGCGGTGAAAACACGAGGATTAATTACGCGTACCATGGCGTTGATCACGTCATCGAAATACCCTTTGCCGATGAGGCCTCCATCGAGAACGCGATTACCTGCCTGGCGGTTGCACTCTACTTTAAAGTGCCTTGCGAGGAGGTGGCTCACAGGATGCAGTCGCTCGAATCGGTGGCCATGAGGCTTGACCTACGCCAAGGGAAAAACGGCTGCCTGCTTATCAACGATAGTTACAACTCGGATGTCAACTCCATCCAGATCGCCCTCGATTTTCAGCAGCAACGAAAAATGAACCGCCCCTTAAAAAAGACGGTAATCTTGTCGGATATTCTCCAGACGGGGTTGTCACCGCGTACACTCTACGGGAGGGTAGCGCGGATGATGGAGCAACGGGATGTGCAGCGTCTTATAGGTATTGGCCCGGCTATTGGTGGGTGTAGCCATCTCTTCACGATGAGGGAGAAGAGTTTTTATGCATCCACGAATAGTTTTATCGAGTCCGGAATCTGGAGAACCTTCAAGGATGAGTTAATCCTGCTTAAAGGGGCGAGGGAGTACCATTTTGAGCGGGTAGGTGCACTCCTGGAGGAACGGGTGCACGAGACCTTGCTGGAGGTGAACCTAGATGCGCTGGTCCACAATTTCAACTTTTATAAATCGTACCTGAAGCCGGGGGTGAAGCTCACATGCATGGTGAAGGCCAACGGGTATGGCGCTGGAGCCGTGGAGGTAGCCAAGACGCTGCAGCATCATCGTTGTGATGCACTGGCGGTAGCCATAGCCGAGGAGGGGGTGCAGTTGAGAAGAGCGGGGATCTCCCTCCCCATCATCGTTTTGAATCCAGAGGCAGGAGGCTTTGAGGAGCTGTTCGAGTATAACCTGGAACCTGAGGTTTATAACTTCCGGGTGCTCAACGCGTTTGCAAAGGAGGCGGAGCGGCGTGCAATAACTGCCTTTCCGGTACACGTTAAGGTCGATACGGGGATGCATCGACTGGGGTTCCTCCCGGAAGAGATCCCCGACTTGGCGCAGATCATTCGTTCACGGAAAGGATTACAGGTTCGCTCCGTTTTTTCTCACCTGGCAGCCAGCGAAAGTTGGGCGTTCGATGAGTTTACCAACCAGCAGATGGAGGTGTTCAACGAGGCAGCTAACCGGCTGGAGAAGGGACTGGGTACTTCACTCGAACGGCACGTTCTTAATTCCGCGGGCATCGAGCGGTTTCCCGATAGCCAGCATGATATGGTGCGATTGGGAATTGGCCTCTACGGGGTGAGCGCAAGCGGGTTGGAGGGATTAAGAACTGTTTGTTCCTTGAAAACCACTATTTTGCAGGTTAAAGAGGTAGCCCTTAACGAGACGGTAGGGTACGGTAGGAAAGAGAAGCTCACGAGCGATGCCCGTATCGCTACCATTCGTATTGGTTACGCCGACGGGTTGAACAGGCGTTTCGGCAATAGGGTAGGGAAGGTATTGATTAATGGCAGGTTAGCTCCCATTGTAGGTAGCGTCTGCATGGATCTCTGCATGGTCGACGTAACGGGTATCGAGGCCCAGGAGGGTGATACGGTTGTGATCTTTGGCGAAGGGCTACCGGTGACCGAACAGGCAGAACGCATCGGGACCATCCCCTATGAAGTCCTTACGTCGGTCTCCCCCCGTGTTAAACGCGTTTACATTAAAGAGTGATGCTCGCCTAAGGGGGTAACGTGAACAAAAAAATCCCGGCAGTGAATGCCGGGATTTTTTATTGGATTCTATTGGTTCCTAATAACCTCTTCAACGCGTGATTAGTCAACGAAGAAGATAGCCACGCGGTTCCATGCATTTTCAGCATACGGTTGCTCGGTATCACCCTTCCATTCAAGGGAGATGCGGCCGCTACTGATACCATAGTCGTTGATTAGCGCATCGGCAACTGCCCTGGCACGTCTTTCGGAGAGTGCGAAGTTGTATTCCGGGGTACCGGTTTGCTTGTCGGCGTACGCAACGATGTTCACCTTGGCGTTCGGGTTGGCCTTCATGTATTCAGCCGTGTTGTAGACACTCACTTGCTGTCCCCTATCAATTACTGATGAGTTGATACGGAAGAAGACCACGTTGGGAATGTATACCTCTTCCACTACAGCGGGCCGTACTTCTGGGCATTCCGGACATGATTCGGGCCTTAACCTCAACTGTTCGTTTTCAGCACGCAAGCGGTTGATCTGGCTGTTGAGGTCGTTGATCAGGTTGTAGTCCATCAACTCGGCAGGGGTAAAGTCTTGCTTACCACCCAAGCCGAACTTGATCCCAGCGGTACCGGTTAGCATACTGTCGTACTCGTAATCTCCACCTAGACCACTTCCATCAAACGTTTCTTGAAATAGCCTCCACCCTATCTCGAGGAAAAGGGCCACGCTTTTTGAAACTTGGAAGTTATTGATTAACCCCACGTTGTAGGTCAACGTTTGGTTTTGATTTTTAAACAGGTCGCCATCGGGATTGGGCTTTTTCCAATCCTCATTCAACCCGTACATGTACCCGATACCCAGGTAAGGAATCAAGCTGTACACCCTGTCCGGGTTATACGACCCCCACGCATTTACAATGTTATACATTAGATCCATATGGCCGCCTACCCAGTTTTGCTCGGCAGGTATAGTTGATGCCACATGCTTGATATGGCCGCCGTCAATCACGACGCGTGCTCCCCAGTTGGGTGAGTTCCAGCGTCCAATCTCTAGTTGTCCCATCCAACCGAGACGATCTCCAAAGCTAGCGCCTGCATCGTTTTCGCCTTTGGTGGTGTAGATGTCGGTTCCACCCCCTAGGCCAATGTACCAGTTGTCACTACCTTTGTTTTTCAAGTACACAGTTCCTTGAGAAACGTTTTGTACATCTTGCGCGCTTATACTAAACGCGACAAGAGCAGAAAATAAAAGTAAACTAAACTTTTTCATAAACTTAATCGCTAATTAAACATTTTTATTGCAATAACTCGTTTTTTCATTACATGTGGCATAACTTGCCCCTAACAGTTAGCACGCATTTGACTACAAATATAAAACTTAAATGTCATATAATTTCCCTTTTAAGTAAAAAATCACCAAAAAGTGGTAAAAAAACGCTTTTTGTGCCTGTTTTACACCAATGCATGGGACAGAATCGTGGAAAATGTCAACCCAGGTAGCTTTTCAATAGCTTGCTCCGGGAGTCTTGCCGCAGCCTGCGAATGGCCTTTTCTTTGATTTGACGCACACGCTCCCGGGTCAATTGGAACTTGTCGCCAATCTCCTCTAAAGTCATCTCCTGCATACCCAGGCCGTAGAACATCTTTATAATTTCGCTCTCCCTTTCGGTAAGGGTTGAGAGTGCTCTCTCGATCTCTTTCTGGAGCGATTCATCGATGAGCGCTTGATCGGCCACCGGGGCATCATCGTTCACCAGCACATCGAGCAGACTGTTGTCTTCCCCTTCCACAAAGGGTGCATCCATGGAGATGTGTCGTCCCGATACCTTGAGCGAATCGATCACCTTTTCAACGGGGATATCCAGTTCCAGGGCCAACTCCTCGGCAGAGGGCTTACGCTCGTTCTCTTGCTCGAATTTCTGGAACGCTTTGCTTATCTTGTTGATGGAGCCTACCTGGTTGAGGGGGAGCCTCACGATCCGGGACTGTTCTGCCAATGCTTGCAGGATGGATTGACGTATCCACCATACCGCGTAGCTGATGAATTTGAACCCGCGGGTCTCGTCGAACTTCTCCGCCGCCTTTATCAACCCCAGGTTGCCCTCGTTAATCAGGTCTGGTAAACTTAAGCCTTGATTTTGGTACTGCTTGGCTACCGATACCACGAACCGCAAGTTGGCTTTCGTGAGCTTCTCAAGTGCTTGGCGATCGCCTTTCTTAATGGCTTGCGCCAACTCCACCTCCTCTTCCACGGTAATCAGGTCTTCACGCCCTATTTCCTGAAGATACTTGTCCAACGAAGCACTCTCACGGTTAGTGATCGATTTCGTAATTTTTAATTGTCTCATCTATGATTTCCTATATTCTTCTGATAAATCTTTTTGATGGTTGTTACTTAGAAACAGTTCATATGCCTGTTTTGTTACCTAAAAACAGTGAATTAACAGACATTAACTATATTTTATCTATAATTGCGATAGATCGATCGCGATGTACTGGGTTCTGCCCCTCGGGTAAAAGCCCGCGATCAACAGCACTTTATCGTCAGGCTGATTGCGCGTGGCCGCGACAATCTTGGCGATATCCTCTTCGCTATTCACGGGGGTGTTGTTCACCCGCATGATGATAAAGCCCTTGTTAATTCCCTCCTTGCGGAAGAGACTGTTACTCTCCACGCTGGCTACCTCTACACCGCTGGAAATGCCCATCTCCCTCTTGCGATCTTCCGACAGGGTGTTGAACGTGGCGCCCAATCCCCTTATCCCGTCGCTGCTTCGGGTGATCTCGGTGCTCCCTTCCTCGTTTTTAAGTTCCACGGTGAAGGTACGTTCCTTGCCATCCCGAAGAACTGTCACGGCAACTTTGTCGCCCGGGCGATAGCGGTTCAACTGATTCTGTAACTCGGCAAAGGTCCGGATGGGTATATCGTTAATCTTGGTAATCAGGTCGCCTATCTCGATGCCAGCTGCCTTGGAAGAGCTGCGGTCCGAAAAACCGTCTACCTGTACCCCGTTCAACTGGGAAAGTTCCCTGGCTTTATCCGGGTTGGTACGGCGTACCTCTTCGATATTGAGTACCGAGATACCCAGGTATGCCCGTTGGACGCTGCCGTACTCCTTCAGGTCAGCGGCTATTTTGCCAGCGATGGAGATGGGTATCGCGAAGGCGTAGCCGGCAAAGTTACCCGTCTGCGAGTAGATGGCGGTGTTGATACCGACCAGCTCACCGCGGGTATTCACGAGCGCCCCCCCGCTATTGCCAGGGTTGACGGCCGCGTCGATCTGTATGAACGACTGGATCCCGAGTCCACCTCCCATGACGTTGCCCCGGTTCTTCGCGCTCACGATGCCCGCCGTAACGGTAGAGGTGAGGTTGAACGGGTTGCCCACTGCCAACACCCACTCGCCCACCTGTAGAAGATCGGAGTTGCCGAAAGTGAGGTAGGGGAACTCCTCTCCATCGATTTTGAGCAGGGCGATGTCACTTTGGGAATCCGTGCCCACCACCTTTGCTATAAATTCCCGGTTATCGTTCAGGGTGACCGATACCTCGGTGGCACGTTCTACCACGTGGTTGTTGGTGATGATGTAGCCATCCCTGGAGATGATGACACCGGAACCGAAGCCCACCTGCTCGCGTGGTTGCGATGGTGTGCGGTCACCAAACCCGAAGAAGAAGTCGAACGGGTTGAAGTATTGCTGTTGCGAGATTGATTTCGTTTTCACGTGCACGACCCCGTCAACAGAGCGTGCGGCGGCTTCCGTGAAATCGGGGTATCCTTCGGAGGTGGTGAGGTTCGTTAACACCACGTTCCTGTCCTGGTCAAACTGGTTGGAGTAGGCGGTAATCTCTTTTGATACCACTTCAGAGGAGCTCCCGCTTGAGCTTTTGCCGGCAATAAGACTGTTTTTATTTACGGCGCTAAACCCGAGTAGCGTGACTACCGAGCTGATGACGGCTACTAAAATGACAAGCAGCACGTTCTTTGTTTTGTTTGTATTCATACGATTATTTTATTTTTATGTTTCGGTGTATGAAACTCGCTTTTAATCATGCTCGTTTCATACGATTAAAATGTTTACTACTATTGTGTGGTCAGGTGTGGCGAAACATTTAGACGATTATTCCGCGTGTTAGTTTAATCACACCGTGTTCATCTCCATCTGCTTTAAGAACAAATAACGTACAACTTTGCCCTGAAACGATTCGTTTTTAACACTTTTAACGAAAAAACGCGACTATTCCCCTTTTTAGTCCACTCTTTGAACCGATTGAAAAGCTAATCGAAATAGCAACCCATACGGAGGGTGACAAAATGGCATGGCTCGTTATCTCTATCCCTATCGTTTGTTCCGCCGATTCGCGTAGATCCTTAACAGTCCATTGCTGATTGGTCGAGAAAGGTCGAAAAGCAGGAGGTTTAAGTGATATCTCTTCCCATCTAACAGTTGGCTGTTCTTGTTGATCACGATAAGTTGTATCGCTGACAGGCAAAGAAACAGCAGGCAGCATGTAATAAGGGCGATCAGATTGCCGGTGACAAGACTTACAATACCTACCGCGAGGAACAGGAGGTAGAAGGCGTACATGGAGAGAGTCTCCCACCCGAAGAGCCGTGCCGTGGAGCCGCGGTAGAACTGTTTGGTATATACGTAGACCGATTTTAGGGATCTCCACGTGGAAAAACGATCCACCACGTTGGTTTCTGTCATGCTCGCCCTCGATAGTACGACACCCGTATTCTTGCCCTGGGCTACCCGGTTAATAAACAAATCAAACTCTCCCCCATCAATGTGCAGGATGGGTGAAAAGCCTTTCTGTTCAAAGAAGAGCGCTTTCTTATAAGCCATGTTCCGTCCTATAGCGGTGTAAGCTTTTCCGTCGATGGCCATGGAGAGGAACCCGAGGTGGTGTATCAGGTTATCGAACCGGATAAAGCGCCGCATTGGAACATCGGGCGAAAGTGAAAGGCGGCTGTACCCGAGTACCAGTTCTCTCCCTTTGGTGAACTCTTTCCCATATTCGTGTATCCAGCGCGTTGAACAGGGTTTGCAGTAGGCTTCGGTAAAGAGCAGTATGTCGTGGTTCGCTGCTTTGACACCCAATGTGAGTGCCAGCTTTTTCTCGTTCACCGTGTCAGCACCCGGTGGCACGTAGGTGTGGTAGAGGTGAGGGTATACCTGTTGGGCTGCTTTGAGTACCGTGTCGGTTTCATCGGTTGAACCATTGTTCACCACGATCACTTCGTAGTTGGGGTAGTCTTGTTCCAGAATGTAGGGGAGGTTTTTCTTCAACTCTTCCGCTTCATTTTTCGAGGTGATAATTACCGAAATCCCTGGGAGTTGGTCATCGGCGACCAGTATCTCGGCCCTATGTTTTTCATACCGGTAGGGCCGTCGGTAGATGACAAGGTAAAACAGGAGCTGTACAAGGAAGAAGAAGAGTAAGCCACCGTAAATAAGCCATTCCGTGAGCGTGGGTTGAGCAATATATGATGTTAGTTGATCCATAGGGTGTCATGGGTGGGGTTACAGTTGGTCTGAAAAGTAGCTGGTGGGCAGTTCCCGTCCATTGTAGGTGGAGGCCATTGTTTCGCCGTACGCGCCCGCGGAGCGAATAGCGATCAGGTCTCCCCGTTTGGCACGGTTCAGTAACCGTTGCTTGGCAAACATGTCGCTTGACTCGCAGATGGGTCCCACCACGTCGTAAGGCTCCATCTCATCGTTGGAGGTCAGGTTCTCGATATGGTGGTACGCCCCGTAGAGTGCGGGGCGGACCAGGTCTGTCATCCCGGCATCCACGATCAGGAAGTTCTTCTGTATCCCATCCTTAACATAAAGTGCACGGGTGATAAGAGACCCGGAGGGGGCCACGATGGAGCGCCCCAGCTCGAAAAACAGCGACTGGCCAGGTAACGGTATGAGGTGCCGCTCGAACAGGCGGAAGTAGGCCTCGAAATCGGCCATCGGGAAATGGTTGGGGTGGTGGTAGTTGATGCCCAATCCACCTCCCACGTTGATCACGGGTAGCTTGGTGCCCTGCTTGTGAAGCCTTTTCTGCCACTCGCGTGCTTTCACGCAGAGGTCCTCGAACGATGAGAGGTCGGTAATCTGCGAGCCGATATGAAAGTGCAACCCGACCAGCTCCAGGTAAGGGGAGTCAGTGACCATGCTTAAGGCTTCCGGGATATCCTGCTCGTTGATCCCGAACTTGTTCTCATCAAGCCCTGTGGTGATGTACCGGTGGGTACGTGCATCCACGTTGGGGTTAACCCGCAGGGCTACACGTGCCTTCTTGTTAACTGTTCCCGCCAAGCAGTTCATCACCTCCAGCTCGGGGAGCGACTCCACGTTGAAACAGGAGATCTCATGTTCAAGTCCGGTGAGGATATCCTTATCGGTTTTACCCACACCGGCAAAGAGTATCTTGTCGGGTGTGAAGCCACACGCGAGGGCCGTTCGTATCTCGTTGCCGCTCACGCAATCGGCGCCAAACCCGTATGATGCGATAAGCTTCAGTAGGTGGGGATTGGCATTCGCCTTCAAGGCGTAGTGGATGAGAAACGGCCGGTTTTCCGTTTCCCTCTTTATCGTATCGAGCGTGGCACGAAGCAGCTCCATGTCGTAATAGTAAAACGGGGTGTCGAGCGTTTGAAATCGATCGACTGGAAAGGTGCCTTTAATCATTGGATCGTGAGAATAAAAACAACATGCAAAGGTGAAGCGCATTGTACGCCACCTTAGCTCTGAGAACATCCCTTTGCCCCACGAAAGTGCAGGGCAGTGCTTCAATAACGCGACAAAAGTACGATTTTTCCGCCGATTTTCTTACCTTTCCACGAAAGAAAGTGTTGCTTTACCTTTTATCGTGACCCCGCACCACGATAACAGGGAACGCTATACCAATGAAAGTGCCTGTTCCACCTTCTGTTCCATCGGAAGTGACGCGTCGATCCAGTGGATGGTGAACCCGCGTCGCTCCATTCCCCTGAACCAGGTCATTTGTCGTTTGGCGAACTGGTGAATAGCGATTTCCAGTTTTTGGGACATCTCCTCCCGGCTCAGCTCACCGATAACGTGTTGGGTGACGAACTTATACTCCAGGCCGTAATAGATAAGCTCTTTCGGTGTTACTCCTGATTCGAGTAACTGCTCTACCTCCTCAACCATACCTTCCTGTAATCGGGTTTTCAATCGGGCCGTGATGTTGGCACGTCTTACCTCCCGGTCAATCGTGAGTCCCACGATAACGTTTTCTATCGCGGGGAAAGAGGTGTCCACGTCTCTTTGCTGGGATTTGTACACCTCGATCTCAATGGCCCGGATGACCCTTCTTTTGTTTTTCGTGTCAGTGGTGTTGTGAAGCGGCCGGTAGCTGCTTAACAGTTCACTTAACTCATCCAGCGATCTCTCTTCTAACGAAGCCCGCAGTTTTGGATTGGGAGGCACGTCAGGCAGATTGTACCCCTTGAGTACCGACTCGATGTAAAGTCCCGTGCCCCCGCATAGGATTGGCTGCTTTTCACGTGTGAGGATCTCTTCGTAGGCCTGGTGAAAGTCGTGCTGGTAATCGAAGAGCGTGTATTTGTCCCCCGGTTCCCGGATATCGATCAGGTGGTAGGGGATTGGGCGACCTTTTACCACGTACTCTGATAAATCTTTGCCGGTACCGATATCCATCCGCCGGTATACCTGCCGTGAGTCGGCGCTAAGTACCTCTCCATCCAAGTGGTACGCGAGCTGCACCGCAAGGGCAGTTTTACCGCTTGCCGTGGGGCCCAGTACAGTGATCAATGGTTTCTTTTGGTTCATGTTACCAGTTTCCCCTCCTAGTTTCGTGGTACTTTCTGCACCTTATGGTCTTTTTTTATCATTTTACCATCTTACCAGCTTCCCCCGGCGCCTCCACCACCAAAACTGCCGCCTCCCCCGCCACCAAAACCACCTCCAAAACCACCTCCAAAGCCTCCACCAAAACCACCGCCGAAGCCGCCGGTAAAACCACCGCCCCTTTTGCCGGATGAGGGAGGGAAGCGCCATGGAGGCATGTGGTCTCGATGGTGACCATCGCCGTCGATATGTTGATCTCCCTTGCTTGATACCCAAATAAGAAATAGGATCGCTGCCAAAATGAGCAAGACTACAATCCAGGAGATCCCTCCCTCTTCGTCTTCTTTCTCCGCACTGTACTCCCCGGAGAGGCGGGCTATCAGGGCATCCACCGCGGCGTTGGCTCCCCCAAAGTAATCGTTTTCCCTGAAGTAGGGAATCATCTGCTCCCGTACGATCCTTCCCGCGTAAGCGTCATTGACCTTGGCTTCCAGACCGTACCCGGTAGCGATAAAGGCTTCACCACGGCTGTTCCCCACCTTAGGCTTGATAAGGATTACCGCCCCGTTGTCTTTACCTGCCTGCCCTATCTGCCACTTTTCGCCGAGGCGGAAAGCAAAGTCAGAAGCGGTGTGTCCCGCCAAATCGCTCACGGTGATCACGTACAGCTGGGTGGAGGTGGAGTCGTTGTAGGCCAATAGTTTGTTTTCTAACGCCTGGCGCTCTGCAGGCGAGAATAAATCAGCGAAATCGTTTACCAGCCGGTAGGGGTAGATCGGGTCGGGTATCTCTTGGCAGAGCACCCCAGGGAATAGGGTTGAGGTCGCAAGCAGCAAGAGGACCCAATGTAAACGGGATCTACCCGTCAATAACCACCTCATCGCTTAACTCGTTTACGTCGTTTTCAGCAATCGGGTAACGTGTGGTGAGCAGCTGACCTACCTGTGTGACGGCATGACAAATACCTTCCACCATTTGCCCTTCCCTGAAATAGGAAAGCATCTCCTCTAGCACGTCATCCCAAAATCCGGGTCTTTCGAGAGACTCCTCCACGCCCCGGTCCCCGTATATGGCCGCCTTATGGTTGGTGGGAGCCACGTAAATAAGTACACCGTTCCGTAGCCGGGTATCCTCCATCCCTAATTGGACGAACTTCTGGTAGGCAGCCTCCAAGGGGTCGCCCTGGCAACGCCGCGCCACGCATACCCGGATCTCCCCGGAGGTGCAGGTTTCCGTACCGCGGATAGTGGCAGAAACGGTATTGAGCTCCTCTTTTTTTAGCATCTTGTCTTGAAATATTACTTCTGTCAGGTTTGAAGGCGGCAACCATCGAAAGGCGCGGGGGTTGAACTAGAATTGTACTTCGGGTGCAGTTTGTGCATCCTCTACCGCTTCAAAATAGGCCTTGGGCTTAAATTTGAACCAGCCCGCGTAAATTACCTGGGGAATCTTGCGAATATAGGCGTTGTAATCGCGTACCATCTCGTTAAAGCGGTTGCGCTCTACCGATATCCGGTTCTCGGTCCCGGCCAGCTCGTCTTGCAATGCCATAAAGTTCTGGTTGGCTTTCAACTCCGGGTAATTTTCCTGGATGAGCAGTAACCTTCCCAGGGCTTGGCTAATCTGGCCCTGCGCTTGCTGGTACTCCTTAAGCGCTTCTTCCGTCAGGTTTTCGGGATCTATCACCATTCGTGTAGCCTTAGCACGCGCTTCAGTTACCTGGGTGAAGGTCTCTTGCTCATGCTCCGCGTAGCCCTTCACGGTGTTTACCAAGTTGGGGATCAGGTCTGCCCGTCTTTGGTACGCGTTCTGTACGTTGCCCCACTGAGATGTGACGGCTTCCTGTTTTTCGACCATCCGGTTGTAGCCCCGGCAGCTGGAAAGTGCCATTGCCCCGGCAACAATCAGCAAGGTAAGGGATAATTTTTTCATACGTTTTTCAGTTATATGATTGCTAAATATCATTTTATTGTTGTAGTACGGTTCCTTGTGGGTACACCGCATCGTAAGGTTTACCCTTAAACAAACATAAGAGAACGAGTAAACCGATACAAAGATAGTTTTTTTTAATATCTTTGCATCGCGGAACGGGTAAAAACCGGTTTATTAAGGGCGATATGAAACGAATATTTCTTTCTTTGATGGCTATTCTCTTTTCGGTATTGACCTCGGTGGCTGTTGCCATGAGCGTCATGCCGAGTCCAGTGAAGGTGTCGGATACCACCGATGTTTTTCATGAGATAACAGATATCGGTAAGCGGGTTCGGCAGCAAGTAGCCCGTTCTCAAACCAATCAGTTTGGTCAACCGATCCAGACAAATCCCCCCGTGGTGTTGAACGATACGCTCCCTGTGAGAGAAACGGCCAGTTGGTTAATCGCCCCGCCAGATAGTTTGGTTTTCAGTGATTCGACCCTGCTGCCCCTCTTCGTTTTCCGTAATCCCCTCGATCAACTCTACAAGAGAAAGGAGAACGGCACGTTGCAGTTACCGCAATACTCATATGATACCGAGGCGATGCAAGGCCTTACGTTCCGCGACACGCTATTCTACAGTCCCCTCTTCCTCCCGATGATCTTTACTGGGCAGATGCTGCCGCATGATCTCTCGTTATACCCTATCGGGGAAGAGGTTCAAGAAAAGGGGTTGTTGATCCCGATGGAAAAGACCTTTGCGCCTGAGCTTGGACACCTTGATTTTACCCGTGAGGTACGCCGTCACTATTTCTTAACCTATCCTGACCGGATTCGCTACTCGGTGGTGAACTTCGACTCACTACCCGCGGACTCGGACGGGGATGAGATGGTGAGGGAGACCTACAACCCGTTTAAAGAGTTGTTGAAAGCCGAAACATCTTTCTCGCTGGAAACGCCGGACGTAGAGGGGGCTACCATAGATCGGAAGTACTGGGTGACGTCGGGCGAGCACTCGTTTCAGTTCGCACACAACCACTTCTCGGAAAATTGGCACAAGGGCGGGACGAACAACCTCAATATTAACAGTTATAACGCGTTAAGGGCTAACTACAAGAAAAATAAAGTCAGGTTCAACAACCTGTTGGAGTGGCGCCTTCAAGTGTTCAACGCCCCCGATGATACATTGAGGCACTATCGCATTGGGAACGACATGATCAGATATTATGGCGACTTCGGGGTGGATGCGTTCCTGAAGGGGTGGTCCTACTCGATGAACGTAGAGGCGAAATCACAGCTGTTTAATAGCTATCCCGTGAATTCGGATAAGTTGAGGTCAACCCTCCTCTCCCCGTTATATACCACCGTGGGGGTTGGGTTGAAATACAACCTCGATAAGCGGTCGCAAAAGGTTAGACATCGCCGATTCCGCTTGGATTTAGCGATCTCTCCCATATCCCTCAGCCATCGCTATGTCATGAGCGATTCAGTAAACGTTACCCGGTACGGTATCCCGGAAGGGGAGAATACGCTTCTGGATATAGGTACTACCATCTCCTCGAACTTCACGTATGATATTACACGCTATATCACCTGGAGGTGTAGGCTTAACTACTTTACCCCGTACGATAAGGTGGTGGCTGAGATCGAGAACACCCTCAACATGGCGTTGAGTAACGCTTTCTCTACCACCATTTACCTACATGTGCGGTACGATGATAGTGTCCCAATCGATCCAAAATTCAAGTATTGGCAATTTAACCAGACGTTAAGCTTCGGGCTAAACTACAAGTGGTAACGTGCCTCACGTTGCAACTTGGTTTTGCAAGCCCGCGATCGTCTTGCGCGTGTAGTGACGCGTCGTTCTTTCATGTGAATGAGCCTATAGAAAGTAGGCCTCCCCTTTGATTTTGTACCCGTTCAGAAAATCGCCTACCTGTAACCGCTTCTTACCCGATACCTGAAGGTCGGTGATGGCAACGACCTCATCGTGGGTGGCCACGTGCAGGTAGGTGCGGTTGTCGGTCACGATGGTTCCAGCGGTTTGGGTTTCTTGTTCCTTGGTTTTGCTTTCCTTTTCAACGGACTTGGTTTCTTGCCCCACAGTTTCGACTTCCCGTCCCGTGGCTTTACCTTCCTGTTCGATGTTCCCGGCTCCTGTTTTGATCTCTTTAACGATCTCACTGGCGTAAATTTTCACCCGAAGCGGCTCTTCATCACCACCCGGGTAGAGTTCGGTCCACGCGGCAGGGTAGGGCGACAGACCCCGGATCTGATTGTAGACATCTCGGACATTTCGGTTCCAATCGATGCGGCAATCCTCTGTAAATATCTTGGGTGCCGGCGTAAGCATCGCCTCGTCTGTAACTAGTTCACTTTGTGGGATGGAGGGGGCCGTACCCTGGACGATCGCATCCACCGTTTTCAGCACCAGATCCGCCCCAATGGTCATCAATCGGTCGTGTAGTGAACCCGCGGTGTCGTTCTCCTCTATTGCAGTTCTCTCTTGAAAGATGATGTGGCCAGTGTCAATTTCATGGGAGAGGAAAAAGGTGGTGACCCCGGTCTCCGACTCCCCGTTGATAATGGCCCAGTTGATGGGGGCGGCTCCTCGGTAGCGGGGCAGCAGCGATGAGTGGAGGTTAAACGTGCCTTTTGGCGGCATTCCCCACACCACCTCCGGCAACATCCTGAACGCCACCACCACCTGCAGATCGGCCTTCCATCCCTTTAGCTCCTTTAAGAACCCCGGGTCTCTCAGTTTTTCGGGTTGCAACAGGGGTAACCCCTGTTCTAGGGCGTAACGTTTCACAGGCGAGGGTTGGAGCTTATACCCCCTCCCTGCCGGCCTATCGGGTGTGGTAATGACCCCCACCACGTTGTACCCCCCCCCGACCAATGCTTTCAATGATTCTACCGCGAACTCGGGTGTTCCCATGAAAACGATCCGTGGCCCTTTATTATCTGTTTTTTCCCACTTTTTTGTCATTGTTCCGTTCCTCTTTTTCTCCCTCCTCTTTTCCCTTACTTCCCATGTTTTTAATCCCTGTTACAGCTATATTACTCCATCATTTTTCGCATGTTGTATCGCTGCTGCTGTTTTATTCGGTAATATCGGAATAGGTGTCGACCAGCACCTCGCGGTAGGAGTTGAAGACCGAGGACTGCGACAAGACTCCTTGGTAGACCCCTTGGTTGTCTACTACCGGCAAGTTCCATGCCTTGGTGTTCTCAAACGTGTCCATCACCTCTTCCATGTTCGAGTTAATATTGATCTGTGCTGGTGCACCGACCATGAATTTCTGTACCGTGAACCTGTCGTACAGCTCCGGTCGGAACATGATGTTCCGTATGTCGTTCATCATCACCAGTCCCATCAGCACGTTCTCCTTGTTTACCACCGGGAAGATGTTCCGGCTGGAGGTCGAGATTACCTTTACCATTTCACCGAGGGTCATCTCCGGTGTCACGGTCGGTATATCTTTCTCCAGTAGGTCTTCGATCTTCAGGAAGGTGAGGACCGCCTTATCTTTATGGTGGGTGATCAGCTCGCCCCGTTTGGCCAGTCGTTTCGCGTAGATGCTGTGTTTCTCGAAAATCAGTATGGTGCCGTACGAAACCAGCGAAACGATCATCAGGGGCAGGAAGAGGTCGTAACCCCCGGTCAGTTCAGCGATGAGGAAGGTGCCCGTGAGCGGGGCATGCATAACCCCGGTCATCACCCCTGCCATGCCCATCAGGGCGAAATTCTCCTGCGGGAGGTAGGTGGTGTACCCCAGTTGATTCAAGGTGTAGGAGAAGACAAACCCGGCGATGCACCCCAGGAAGAGGGTGGGGGCAAAGACACCACCGGTACCACCACCCCCGTTGGTGGCGCTGGTGGCGAACACCTTGAACAGGATGACCAACACCAGGAATGTCACGATGGTCCAGCGGCTTTCGATGTTGTAGAAAAGACTTTCGCTTGTTAGTGACTGAAACAGGTCGCCCCCTGCCAATAGGGTGTTGATGGTGTTGTAGCCCTCCCCATAGAGCGGGGGAAAGAAAAAGATGAGAACGCCCAATATGCTGCCTCCCAAAAGGAATCGTTTCCAGGGCGGCAGTTTAGCGAACTTGCCTTCGCACCAGGTCATCGATCGAACCACGTAGAGCGATAGGAAACCACAGACGATACCCAATAGGATGACGAACGGGATGCGATCGAGTGTGAACGGTTCTACTTGTGAGAACGCGAACATGGCCTCCATCCCATTTAGGATGTAAGATACGGTAGTGGCGGTAACCGCGGTTACCAGAAGGGGGAGTATGGAGGACATGGTGAGGTCGAGCAGCAATACCTCGATCACGAAGAGGATGCCCGCGATAGGCGCTTTAAAGATGCCGGCGATGGCACCGGCTGCACCGCACCCCACCAGAATCATCAGGCTTCGTTGCTCCAGCCGGAAGAAACTGCCCAAGTTCGATCCGATGGCCGACCCGGTGAGCACGATCGGGGCCTCGGCACCGACCGATCCCCCGAAGCCTATGGTGATGGAGCTGGCGATCAGGGAGGTGTAGGTGTTGTGTGGCTTGATCCGGCTCTTTCGTTGCGATATGGCATACAGGATCTTGGTAACGCCGTGGCTGATATCATCTTTCACCACGTACCGCACGTATAACCCAGCGATCAGTATGCCCACGATGGGAAACAGGAGGTAGGAGAAGTTCATGGTCTCCTGGCTGAAGTTGTTGGTGAGAAAGACCTGGAAAAAATGGATGGCCGATTTGAGGGCGAACGCTGCCAGGGCGGTTAGGATGCCCACCAGGAAGCAGATTACCAGCAGGAAATGGTGCTCTTTGACGTGGGCAGCACGCCAGATGAAAAATCGGTTCAATAGCTCGTTGAATTTCATTGAGTGGGCTATAAGTAACGGTGGAACTTATTCTCGAATCACTTGCACGGTACCGTCGTATCCAAGCTTCACGATACCCGAGGGCCTTGCTTCGCTTGGGTCGTCTTGCCGATAGGTAACGATGTAATCAACCCCATTTTTTACCTCGTCTTGAATTTGATCGAAACGAGCCGGGGGTGGTGTACCGCTGATATTGGCCGACGTGGAGACGATGGGTCTTCTAAATTGGTGGCACAACGTTTGCGAAAAGGGCTCGTTCGTGACACGGATGCCGATGGAGCCGTCCGGGGCGATCAGATTGGGTGCGAGGTTTTTAGCACCATCGTAGATAAGGGTGAGCGGTCGATCCGACAGCTCGATAAGGTCCCACGCGAAAGCGGGAACCTCTTGCACGTAGGCTTGTAGCCTTTCGGGACGGTCGATCAATATAAGCATTGACTGGCGATCATCCCGCCGTTTTAGCGCGTACAGCTTCTTGACTGCCTCCTCGTTGGTGGCATCGCACCCTATACCCCAGATCGTGTCGGTGGGGTAGAGGATAAGGCCTCCCTTTTTTAATACCTCCAGCGCTTTTTGAATATCGTCCCGCATGGTTCAATGGTTTATCTTCTGTAACAACACCGCGTCCTTGAAATCCCTTCCTGTCGAAAGCCAGTCGACCAACTGTCCCGCTGGCACATACCCTGCCTTTTGAAACAACCGGGCGCTCGCGTGGTTCTCTTGAGAAACCACCGCGTAGAGCTGATGAAGGTCCAAAAAGGTGAACGCGTACGCTTCAAGCAACTTGAGCGTTTGGTAGCCGAAACCTTGTTCACGGTATGCCTGGTCAATCAAGATACCCACACCGGCGCGGCGATGAAACGGGTCGAAGTCGTACAGGTCGACTGTTCCAATGGTTTCACCGGTATCGTTTAGCTCGATCATCAACCGCAGCTGTTTGTCACTGTAGGGATCGTTTTTGGATTCAATAAGGTATTGTTTGAGGGTGAACCGCGAGAAAGGTGCGGTGGTAGACCCAAGCGTCCATGACCCGGTATCGTTCTCCCATTGGTAGAATTGTTCCAGGTCCTCCGGTTCCGGTGCCCGAAGGCGTATCATGTCGTTTTCAAGTAACTTGCTCATCGACTTTCTCCTTTTCCCTCTTCAGCCTCCTCCTCGTCCACTCGCTGGGTCATGGTCGCCAGCTCCACGTATGATGGCTTGCAAAACAGGAACGCGATAAGCAGTACCACCGTGAGCCAGAAGAAGTTCATGTTCCCGGACAGACCGTTAAGCAGGATCTGTCCCAAAGTGATCGTGCTCAACGTATACAGTCGCCAGAAGGATGCCCTCTTGTATACGCGGATAGCGTCTTCCACCTCCATAGGGCGGGCCGCTTTTTTCACCTTGTCCGAAAAGTACTTTAGTGACAGGGGGATGGTGATTATCACGATCACGATGTCGTACATTTCCACTGTTAGGTTTACTATTTTACTTCGATCGAGAAGGGGGAATATCCCAAGTGTCACGAGCAGGAAGAGGGTTAACAAGAGGAGAATGTTGCCCCAGTAATGCCTTTTCAGCAGCCGAATCGTTTCATCCATTTTCTTTTCCAAGTTCATCTTGCTCCTTATCTTATTTGGTGAAGAGTTTGTACGACTCATTAAACGGGATGCGGTTCAGGATGGAGCGCCCCAGCGTCACCTCATCGGCGTACTCGATCTCATCGCCAATCGATACGCCCCGGGCGAGGATGCTCACCTTCACATCGTAAGGTTGTAACTTACGGTAGATGTAGAAGTTGGTTGTATCGCCCTCCATGGTAGCACTCAGCGCTAGGATAACCTCCTGGATGCCACCCGCTTTAACCCGCTCTTCCAGACTGGCGATTTCCAGGTCAGAGGGGCCAATGCCGTCGATGGGCGACACGATGCCGCCCAGCACGTGATAGAGTCCCCGGAACTGTACCGTTCGCTCGATAGCCATCACCTCCTTCACGTTCTCCACCACGCAGAGGGTGGTGGTATCACGCGATGGGTCAGCACAGATGGAACATACCTTCGTGTCGGAGATGTTGTGGCAGCAGGAGCAGTAGTTCACCTCCCGCTTCAGCCGTAGCAGGGTGTCGGAGAATCGGGTTACTGCCTCTTCATCTTGTCGAAGCATGTGAAGTACCAGGCGGAGGGCCGACTTCCGACCTATACCGGGAAGTTTCGCGAACTCGTTCACCGCGTTCTCTAGCAAAGTGGAGGGGTAAGGGCTCTTCATTGTGCGCTGTTATTCATTTGCCAGGCAAAGATAAGACGATTCCACATATTGGGCAAATCTCTTCCTCAAATGTGAATTTTCTTCGCTTTGTTCCTTTTTTACCACATATTGGTGTTTTATTGACTATAAATTTGTAAATTTGCAACTTTATTAGAAAGGAATAGACTATGAAGGTACTTTTGGCAACATATAAGCCGTTCGCATTGGAAGCCGTGGAAAGGATTCAACAGATTATCGAGTTGGCAGGGCACGAGTTGCTGAAACTGGAAGGCTATAGCACGAAGGCGCAGTTGCTCAGTGCGGTAGCCGATGCGGATGCCCTAATTATTCGCAGCGATATGATCGATAGTGAGGTGATGGCCGCGGCCCCCCGCTTGAAGATAATTGTTCGTGCCGGTGCCGGTTATGATAACGTGGACCTGGAAGCCGCCACTGCCGCTGACATCATCGTGATGAATACCCCTGGTCAAAATGCCAACGGGGTAGCCGAACTGGTGTTCGGGATGATGATCTACATGCAGCGGAACTGGTTTGATAGCACGGTAGGGTGTGAGCTGCGGAATCGTCGCCTGGGGCTATACGCGTTTGGTCACGTCGCCAAGGAGGTGGCTCGTATCGCACGCGGTTTCGACTTGACGGTGTACGCCTACTCCCCAACGCTCACGCACTACGACCTTCGCAAGGAGGGGGAGTACGGGGTCATTACCGCTTATACTAACGTAGAGCTGTTTTCAAACAGCGATATTATATCGCTCCATATGCCCCTGCTCGAAGAAACCCGCCATATCGTGGATTACCCCTTACTATCGCTGCTGCCTGAGGATGGGATGCTTGTCAATACCGCTCGAAAGGAGTTGATTTTGGAGGATGACCTGATTCGAATCATGGAGGAGCGTCCAGATTTCCAGTATGTGACAGACCTTAGGCCCGACCGTCATGATGAGTTCACGGAGAAATTCGGGAAACGCTACTTCTCAACGCCCCAGAAATCGGGCGCTCAAACCTCCGATTCCAATAAAAACGCGGGGATTGCTGCTGCGAACCAGATCGTCGCCTTTTTTAAGAGTGGCGACGTGCAATTCAAGGTGAATTGATTTTGAGGACATTACTGTATCCAGAACACGTGAGCGTTTTATAAAAAGACTATAAAAACAGGATAATATGATAAAGTACAACTTTAATGCCGGGCCTTGCGTTCTGCCGAAACCGGCTACCGAGGCGGCCATCGCCGCAATACGTGATTTCGATAACACGGGCGTCGGCGTTCTTGAGATTTCACACCGTACCCCTGGCTGGGAGCGAATCATGAAGGAGACGGCCGACCTGTGGCGGGAGCTGCTCGCTATCCCCGATACCCATCAGGTACTGCTGTTGGGTGGTGGGGCCAGTACCCAGTTTTTCACCGTGCCGGCTAACCTGATGAAGAAGAAAGCGGCCTACCTGCAGACTGGTACTTGGGCCAAAAAAGCCATCAAGGAGGCGAAGTTGTTCGGCGAGGTGGAGATCGTGGCTTCATCTGAAGATAAAAACTTCTCCTATATACCTAAGGGATATACCATACCGGAAGATGCCGACTACTTCCACATTACCACCAATAATACCATTTACGGGACTGAACTCCATGAGGATATTAATAGCCCGGTTCCGTTGGTGGCCGATATGTCGTCCGATATCATGAGCCGCCCGATGGATGTCTCCAAGTACGGGCTTATCTACGGTGGTGCACAGAAAAACGTGGGGCCCGCCGGTGTCGCTTTCGTGATTGTCCGTGAAGACCTGCTGGGACACGTCGACCGGGTACTACCATCGATGGTTGACTATCGCTCGCACATCGGTGATTTGGAGAAGAACCGCTCTATGTTCAACACCCCCCCCGTTTTTCCCATCTTCGTAATGCACGAGACCCTCAAGTGGGTTAAAGAGATGGGCGGCGTTGCAGCGATGCAGCAGCTTAATAAGAAGAAAGCGGCCTTGCTCTACGATGAGATTGACCGCAACAAGCTGTTCGTTGGTACCGCTGCCAAGGAAGACCGCTCCTTGATGAACGTCTGCTTCGTGATGAATGAAGCGTTCAAGGATAAGGAGGCTGATTTCTTGCAGTTCGCTACCGAGCGCGGCATGGTAGGAATCAAGGGGCACCGCTCCGTTGGCGGCTTCCGCGCTTCAATCTATAACGCGTGTCCCATGGAGGCGGTAGAGGCCTTGGTACAGTGCATGCAGGAGTTTGAAGAGCGGGTTTAATCTCCTCTCTTCCCTTTTTCCCTCTCCGTTTCTTTAAGATTTAGGTGTGTCGAATTGGCTCTTTGGTGGATGATGTTATTGCCAATCGCCCAAGTTGGCCTGTTTTTTTACCTCTTTTTGCACCGCTTCGGGTAGCATGGGGAAGAAGGTAAAACCGGTCTCCTTTTCTATTTGCTCTACTGGGATCACGTTTCTCGTGTGGTGGGTACTGGTGGAGCTGTTTTCCATCTTGAAGGCAATGGAGTAATAATTCCCCGTTTGCTTCTCTTTCCTGCAGAGCGCCTTGTATAGATACTTGGGCTTAGCAGCCTTTCGGCCTAACACGTCACTTATGTATGTAATCGTCTCGGGAGGTGGTGGGAGGAGGCTCCCCGTTACCACGTACAGCGTGTCATACTTCGTGGTCTGTCTACTCCAGTAACGTACTTTCTCTTCTAGATCGCTCCAGGTAGAGCTATTCATCTTGCTGTCTTGTACCACCATATTGGTAAAGTAGAAGGTGGTTCGGTTAAGGTCACGTGTGGCACTGCGCGAGGCGCTGGGGAGCAAGTGACCGCGGCTTACGTCATATCCCTGCCACATGTCAAAGAGATAGGGTTGATAATGAATTGGTACGAGCGGGTCGTACTGCCAGTAGTCCGTTCTATTACCTGACGTCATGAAGACAGGGTGGAGAGGGTAGGCCACCCATACAGGGTAGGTCTCTTGGGTGTTGTAGTGAATGGTGTAATTGCGTGTTTCACCACTGAACGTACTGCTGTTCAACCAGTCGCCTTTTGTAATCATATGGGTTACCTGGTAGCTGTTCGAAGGCAGTTCGCCCGAAGTGAGAACGGGTGTCTCCATGTAGAACAGCGGCGGTGGAGAAGATTCGCCCGGTTCAATTTGATCAGGGCGCAGGGTATAGCTCTCCCCGTTTGCGAAAGGGGTATAGGTATGGGTTACCCTAACGCTCCCATCTCGCTGCTCCACGAGGTAACAATAGGTGTGATCGGGGTGAATTTCGGAGTTGATAACCCAGCGGTAGTCCTGCCCGTTTAACGTGAGGTGAACCTCTGTTTCACCAGGTGAGGAGGGGAATAGAGCCCCTTTTACGACTGCTTCGCCCCCCTCCTTTTCTACTGGGAGTGAGAAGGTGGTAACAGGCCCGTCATCGATATAGAGTAGTCCGTCCATCAGGGAAAGGGTTGCCCTGGTACGCCCTTTCACACGTACTGTAAGTCCAGCCAGTTTGCCCGGGTCGTCATGCGTGATGACCCGCATGTATATCCTGGGAAGCACGTGTTTAAACAGGAGCTTGTTCTCTTGTGTACTGTTTCCCTTGTGTACCCCTTTGATGTTGTTACTGTATAGGACAATGCGTGAATCACGAGCGAGGTCTATACTCAACTCGTTGCCCGATAGCGACGGGTTGAACGGGTAATAGGCAACGAAGTCATAAGGTTGAGAAGGGTCGGGGTGATAGATGGGGGTAGCGGAGCTGAACAGGCCGCTTCCATCGGTGGTGTACGGGACGTTGACGTGGGTTCGCTGGTTGCTCGTGAAAAGGCCGATTTGATCCCCATTGCCCCAGCGGGTAGCGAAACCCTCTACCTCGGTTTCAGTCTCTTCCAGAATCACGGAAGAGAAAACGACTTGTGTGTTTGATGGATGGTTAGGCTTCGTTTCGTCTTGGCAACTTGATAAGCAAGTCGCCACGATCAATAGCCAAAAAGCAACTTGACGCATAAAGAACGGCGTTTAGTTAAGACTTGATCAATAATGACTTTAAAGTTAATGACAAATCACCAAAAGAACAAATGAAGCGGCTGTATAGTCACATGAATTAAGCTTTTTTCAGAGGTTCTTCCCCGAAGTAACCGAATCGTTTTTATCCCTATTATAATTATTTAACTTTAATAAGTTTACGATACCCCTTGAATATTACGAAATAGTCGTAAATTTGTGCTGTCATATGAAGGATATGACGTTTGTCTATGGATGATGTGATGTTCCCGTGAGATAAACGGGCTATGTGAAAAGATAACCTGCTTAATTAGTAAAACTAAGGAATATGGAACGATTAACCCCACAAGAAGAGAATGTAATGTTGCACGTTTGGCAAATAGGCGACTGCGCGATCAAGGACGTGTGGGAGCGGATGGAGGCACCTCAACCGCCCTACACGACGGTGGCTTCGATTTTCCTGAACCTGGAAAACAAAGGGTACCTCACCATGAGGCGGTTTGGGAACGTGAAGGTATATAAGCCCAAGATCTCGGAATCGGCCTACAAGCGCCATTTTTTATCCAGCGTGGTAGAGAGCTACTTCGACAACTCCTACAAGGAACTGGTCTCTTTCTTCGCCAAAGAGCAGAAGATCACCGCCGAGGAGCTTGAAGAGATTATTCGTTTGATCGAGAAAAACCAGGCGTGATGCGCCGCTTCATTATAATGTGAAAATAATCATGCAAGCTTTCTTTATATACCTGCTTCAGGTGAACATCGCGCTGGCGCTGTTTTACTTGCTGTACGCGGTGGCCTTCAAACGGGATACCTTTTTCTGGTTGCGCCGTCTTTTTTTGCTTTCGGTCATCCTCTTCTCGATGCTCTATCCCTTTTTTGCGGTACCGGCTCTCGCGGAGGTACTGCCTTTCTCCTTTTCACGGGGAGAAGAGGTGAGAAGCGAGGTGTTGATTGGTGACGTAGGCTGGGAGGTGTTTGGTGATGAAGAGGTCGTTGCTTCACGCTCTATCCCTTGGGCAAACGTTCTTGTTACGCTCTACTGGACCGTTACCGCCGCCTTTATCCTGCGGTTTCTCATACAGCTTTTTTCCGTCTACCGCGTTTGGAAAAGGAGCGAAAGGCGGTTGCTACTGGATAACGTGGTTTACCGTCCCGCTAAGGAGGTGACGCCCTTCTCGTTTTTCAATTGGATTTTCATTGATACCGATGCCTATTCCGAGCAGGAGCTACAGCAGATCCTGCTTCACGAGAATACGCATGTCAAGCAGTGGCACTCCATTGACGTGGTCATCACGGAATTGCTCTGCCTCTTTTTCTGGTGGAATCCCTTCACCTGGCTCCTTAAGCGCGAGGTAATCATGAACCTTGAGTACTTAGCGGATAACCATGTACTCCACGAGGGAATCGATAGCCGGGAGTACCAGTACCACCTTTTGCGATTGACCTATCATGAATCGGCCGTTCCGATAGCAAATAACTTTAATGTATCACAACTTAAACAACGTATTATGATGATGAACAAAACTAAATCGCCCGCGTTACGCGTGGCAAAATACCTGCTCGCTTTACCGTTGCTTTTCCTTTTCGTGCTGGCCAACAGTGTCTACGCGGGGCAGGATGAATCTGTCTACTTATCGGAAGTTGAGCCTATGAATGAAGAGGCGGTAGCACTGCTGCAAACGAACGATGAGGTAATGATTGCCGCTCAGGAATTGAGAATCGTTCAAGAGTCAAATGTGTCCTTGGAAACAAACGTTTCCCAAGAGCCGGGTGAACCTGTGTTTGAGGTGGTCGAAAATGCACCTGAATTTCCAGGGGGTGTAGAGGCATTGATGAAATTTCTGTCGGAGAACATCAGATATCCGGTAATTATGGGGGGTAAAACAAAATGTACAATATCGGGAAAGTTAGTGCAATGCAAAACGCTTTGATAATTAGAGGATAACAAGATAAAAAGGCACATGAGGCAAAAAAACAAAATGTGCAGAATGCTTTAATTTGCTTTAATTCCACTTTAATTCGTGGAGGGGTTTGCAGGGCAATAGGGGGCTTTGGTTTAATTCACACGTGGGAAACGCCGCAAATGGCGTGAAATCGCGGGCAAACGAGAGAAAAAGAGGGTATAAAACAACATTTAAACGGGCTTTAAACGGCCTGTTTTTTTATGCCTTGACTCGACTGAAAGAAATATAATAATTTGCATGTTTTTGAAATGGGAGCCAAAATGGGGGCCAAAATGGGGGCCAAAAATCACGAAAAAAACGACACTTAAACACCCCGATAATTACAAAAAAGGCACGAAAAATGCGTAAAAACACATTGAACGCACCCCGATAAATACATAATAGTTGTACGTACATGGATAAATAAAAACACACAAGTGCTTGTTTATTTGATATTTATATGTATATTTGAGCGTTAAACCCAGTAAAAAGTAAGATTATGGAGGACATTTTGAACAAAACAAACACATTAGATGTGAACAAGGCAAAGCGAGAATATGAAGAGAAAGCAAAACTTGGTATAAACGAAGCGTTAAATTACCGACTAAGATTGCAGGGCGCAAAGTCATTACTCGAGGATTTCACTATTATGCGAGATTCCCTGTGGGAGGTTACAAAGAAATTGAACGATAGTGATGCAAGCGACGTGAGCGACGCTATTTTTATCATAGAGTGTATTCGGACTGAACTTCGCGGTAAACTGCAAAAATAAAATCTGGCTGTAAGTTTATTTCTCTTCAGTGACTATGATTTCAGGTAGGTCTCTTATTTTCCAGAGAGTCATTAAGCTAAATCTTTTTATAGCCTTGGCTATATCGGTGTAAGGCACCCAGAAAGACTTCTTTGTTGCCTCAACTTGGGTATTAGCGGCAATTTGGTCAAAAGAGTTGCCGTATATATCCATGTCCACGAGCAAGACAGTACAGTGCACGCTATCAGTTTCAGATATTCCAAGACCATTCCAGTGGGATAAACCAAAACCTACAACAAAAAAACGATTGGTATCGATACCGTGATTCTCACACAATCTAAAAAGACCGTTGTCAACGTTCTCATCAATGCTTACAAAACCCTTCCAGTCTTCATACTTTGTGTGAGCAATTGATTTCAATAAAACTTCATTTTTCATTTTTATATATATTTAAATTAACTAATTACGGCTCTGTAACCACAGGAGCATGTGTACGAGTGTTGCTTTTGTCCTTTATTAGCCTTTTATTTTCGTCTTTCAACAAGGCGTTTTCTGCCGATAATTCCTTTACCTCCTTTATCAACTTATCTATCGTGGCGTCTGTCGTTTGATTTGGTGTTAAATCATGAGGTCTGAACATTTCTCCATGACCAGTAAAAAGCCAATCAGAATTAAGGTTGAATTTAAGTACAGAGTTCTGTATAACCTTGACGCCTATATTTGTTCGCTTCTTGACTATTTCCGTAATAAGTGAAGCACTGACACCAAGTTCTTTGGCGAACTCTTTCGCTGAACTTATTGATTGATCATCCTTCAGCTTTTCATAGAAGTCTACAAACCTCAAATTTACGTTTTCCATAAAATTAATACAAAAAACTGTATTATTATTTTGTAAATACAATATTTTGTATTTACTTTGCCATGCGTTTCAATTTGAAAGCCGCGATAAAGGTATGAAAAATTTTTAACACGAGGAATATGAAAAAGACAATTATAAAAGTAGGCTACTCGGTTCGCAAGGAAATAATGGCGGCGCTTGGCGTAACGTACCCGACCATACGCAAGGCCCTGAACGGAACGAGCGACACCGAGTTGGCAAAAAAAATCCGCGCGGCGGCACTCGCGAAAGGTGGCGTCGAGCTAAAAATCGTAGAAAAATGAAACGGCATCTAATTTTAATCAACTGGCTGCTCAGCTTCATGGCTTTGAGCATCGACACGGAGAGAAGCAGCTTCACGGCTGTAATGGTCGTTTTCGCCTGGTTCGCGATCTCGACGATCTTCTTTCTACGCGCACAGCGGCGTGGCGACTTCAGGAAAATAGAGAAACGGTTTAAAATCGATGAGTTATGAAAACACGCTCAAAAATAACCGGACCCTGTATCAGTTCAGTACCGGTGTTCCTGATAAACAAGGGTATTGATTTCCGATTTGACGCGGAAAAACGTGAAATACGTGTTCCGCTCGAAGCCGAATCATCTCAAACGTTACTGGAAATCTGGGGTTTTACAAAAAAAATGGTAACGGTGAAAAAAGGGTGATCATGAAAAAAGGCTCAAAATCGCGTAGGCAGTCAAGAGCAACAAGGAGGTCACGAGTGATATGTAAACTGTTTTCTCGCAAATTAAAGAGATTTTTTTCCTTTCAACGGGAATGGGCTTCAGTTCACGATTCTCTCTCAGCGCGCTTATTGCTTCGTCCGAAAGCTTTTTGCGAGCACGTTCCAGAATCTTTGACCAATCGTGTAACACTATTGCGGATGATAGGATACCAAGTGCAAGTAGGGCAACTGACAGGGCATACAGATAGCGAAGTGGTCGGGATTCTGTCGTGCTATCGTGGAGAGAAACTAGAATTCCAAGAAGAGTTACGGATACGATCAGAATTGATTGAAAAAAAGACCGTTGTTTTTCGGCGGACTTTTCAGTCATCTCGGCCAGATATTCAAGCTGCTGCTTGTAATACGAATTGTCCATACATAATTACTATTTGAAGTTAGGCAAAACAAAGGAAGTAATTTTTCCCGAACGGCATACACCCGGGTTCAAGTCCCGGGCGGGAACTAAAGCGAACAAATGGTGTACTACAACAACATACTTTGCGTGGAGGCAAGATGGCTGGTAGATAACGGTGTGATGACCGTGCGACAATACAGGCATTTGCGTGACAGCAATCAAATTTATATCGCCCGTCGCGGCTGCCGGGGCACCCCCGCGCTGGTATCGTACGATAGTATCCCGGAACGATTCAAGCCTATGGTCAAAGAAGTGTTGGGTTGCGACCCGCGCGAGGCGGCAAAGGTCTCTCAAGTAGAGAGCCGGATCGTGCACGACGCGGAAATAAGCCGGTATTTCGAGGAGGATTACCTGCTACCCGATGGCCGTAGATTACCGAAAGAGACACGGGCCGAGTATTACGCTAACGCCATCGTGCTCGAGGCGATCGGCAGGCTGCTATCGGACAAAACGGCGTTCAAACGATCGCGGAGTAGCGGGCGAGTGACGCATAACTGGAAGGAGATCGCCGAGGGCGTTCAAGATTTGGACAGAACGAGGTACCCGCACACGCTCCCGGCCAACGAGAGGAGACTGCGGGACCGGTTCAACCGGTACAAGAAGGAGGGGCTTGAAAGCTTGATTCACAAGAATTTCACGAACATGAATGCCGCGAAGGTAGATGACGACGTTAAGGAAAGCTACTTGATTGAATTCATCTCCGCGCCGAACAACCTCGATGACGCGCAGGTCGCCCGCGTGTATAACGCTCTTGCCGGGCATGTGGGATGGAAGCAGATATCGCCGGCAACGGTGGCTAATTACCGCGAAAAACATTTCGCCACCACATACGCCGGGCGTCGCGGCTCGGTCGCCTTCTCGAACAAGATCGGCATGCAGGTCAAACGATCGGCCCCAACGGCCCCGCTATTTCATTGGTCGCTTGACGGCTGGGACGTTGAGCTTCTCTACCAGAAAACGGAAACCGACAAGAACGGCCGATCCACCACCACGTATCACCACCGTCCCACGGTCGTGGTCGTGCTGGATACCTGCGTGAAGTACCCTATCGGTTACGCTGTTGGAACGCACGAAACACCGGAACTAATACAGGCGGCGCTCCGGAACGCGGCGAAACATACCAGGGAGCTGTTTGGCAAGATGTACAAGGCGCACCAGATCCAGAGCGACAACTACGCGATAAAGAAAATGATGCCGTTTTACGAGGCCATGGCCGACAAGGTGACACCCGCCCGCGTAAAGAACGCGAAGGCGAAACCTATTGAGCCGTACTTCGGGCAAATAAACAAGAAGTGGTGCCAGCTCCTGAACAACTGGAGCGGCTTCGGTATTACCAGCGACAGGGAGAAACAGCCGAACGCGGAGTTCCTAAACAATCGCAAAACATCGTTCCCGGACTTCGACGGCGTGTGCAAGCAGATTGACATGATCATGTCCCGGGAGCGCGAGGAGAAGGTGGAAAGGTTCATGCAGTTATGGGAAGCGCTGGACGACGGCAAGAAGATAGAGCTATCACGCGAGAGCTACCTCCGCCAGTTCGGCGAAACGACCGGGCGCACCATACTGCTGCAGCATAGCGGCATCCACCCGACCATACTGGGGCAACGCAGATCTTACGACTGCTTCGACGTCACCTTCCGAGATCACGGGGCCGTGAAATGGACGATTTACTACGATCCGGACGATCTTGGCGAGGTGCTCGCTATGAACGAGGATGAATCGCTTCGCTACATGCTTGAAGAGAAATACGTACAACCGATGGCGCTGGCGGACAGGAAGCCGGGAGACGCGGAGCAGCTACAGCGGGTAAGGGAATTCAACCGGGCGCACGAGGAGCTCATCACGGGGCGGCGCGCGACATCCGGCAACATCGTTCGCGAGCACATGCGGGAGAACGGGCTGATAGAGGACGAGACGCTGCGTAGGCTACTGATCACGGACAGCAACGGGCAGCACAAGGACGTGCGAAGCAAGGCACGTACCGGGAAGATCCTCCCGGTGGTCGAGGTGGAACTCGTGGAGGTCGAGAAAGAGCCCGCCGATTTCGATTTTGACAGGTATTGAACTATAAAATAATGATTATGAAAAAGAAAAGTCTAAACAAGGGCGAAATCGTGAAGGCGCTGCGGGCGTACTGCGATCGCTACGAGAGTCAAAACAAGGCGGCCGCCTCCATGAGGGGCGTGAGCGCCGCGACCGTTTCACAAATGCTGAACGGCAACTGGGATTTAATCAAGGACGAGATGTGGCGGAACGTCGCCGCTCAAGTCGGCTACAGGGACGATGCCTGGCGGGCGGTCGAGACGACCAACTTTAGGGAGTTGACAACGATGTACAAGGACGCCCAGGAGAACAGCCTCGTCCTCGCCATCACCGGGGATGCCGGCAGTAGCAAGACGTTCACGGCGCGGCACTTCGCGGCGAATAACAAGCGGGTTTACCTGCTTTGCTGCAACGAGTTCTGGAACAGGAAGCTATTCCTTTCCGAGCTGCTGAAGGTGATCGGGAGGGATAGTTCCGGGTACACCGTGGGAGAGATGATGGAGGCGGTTGTCAGCGAGCTGAAAAAGCAGGAGGCCCCGCTGCTGATCCTTGACGAGGCCGACAAGCTGAACGACAACGCGCTGTACTTTTTCATCGCCCTATACAACCAGCTTGAGGACGAGTGCGGCATCGTGCTGCAGGCGACGAACTACCTGGAGAAACGGCTCGCGAGGGGCGTGCGGCTGAATAAAAAGGGGTACAACGAGATCTGGAGCCGCGTGGGCCGCAAGTG
>JGI24709J26583_10000342_pt1 | contig 39122 bp, 26 predicted proteins | sample BioPla2DNA1_FD_26583 | JGI IMG/M metagenome (IMG submission 26583) | reverse complement strand
TCTGCTAGAATTAATTGTTTCTATCAACGTTACGCATTCGCGCCAACCGCACTCATGTGTCAAATCCAATAGAGCATGTAAAGCGTCGAAACGGTTGGAAAGCTGTACCCCGATCTGGCTCATGGCGTTGTTTATATTCTCATCCATCATCACCAGTCTGCGCTGCGCAGAGAACACCCACAGAGCAATGATTACAGTAATCACAAGGATTACAATTAAAGTTGGCATCATATACTTCTCCTCGTTATCATATACTCCTCTCGATTTGTCGTTTATTTTCAAGAAGACACTCCCTTTTGACATGCTAAGTTAACATGGTCCTCTCTTCTATCCCNTATTATCTAAAAACTTCATGTAAAAACGTTAGTTGCATGAAACATGTTTTTTTCGACATAAATCAAGATTTTTTTTGTGGTGTAGTGTGGAATTTAAATTTTTGTGATAAACTTAACATGGAGGGGTGCTTATGCTGCAAATTGCTGTCTGCGATGACAGTATTGACGAACTGTCCAATATAGTACAGCTTATTAACATCTACAGGACATCAAGAAATTTTAACTGCGAATACGCCGTCTTTCCCAACGGATTTGATCTGATCTCCGCGCTGGAAAAAGGAAAGCGGTTTGATATATATTGCCTGGACATCATAATGCCAGGTTTTTCAGGTATCGAGGTAGCAAAGGTGATTCGTGGGTTTGACAAAATCGCTTCGATTTTGTTCTTTACCTCTTCCTCCGAGTTTGCATTGGAAAGCTATTCGGTTAAAGCCATCAATTATATACTAAAACCCATCTCAAAGGAGAAGTTTTTCTTTACCCTTGACGAGCTTCTAGAACAGATCAAGGCCGAAAAAGACAAGGATGTTGTTATTGTAAGAAGTACTGAGGGTATTCAAAAAATACTGATAACCAACTTGGTTTATATCGAGGTAATAGGTCGAAATGTACTGTATCATCTACTCTCAGGAAGGGTAATTGAATGTACCGAGCCGTTTTATTCTGTCTGTGATACTCTGATGAAATATGGGTGTTTTATCAAACCTCATCGCTCATATCTTGTCAACATGCAGTATGTTAATACTATTGAGAATCATCAGGTGACCCTACAGACTCTTGCTTCCATCCCTGTTGCACAGGGCAAAGCAAAGGAAATAAAACAACAATACCTGCATTATCAAANGGAAGAGGAATAAGCTAATGATAGAAACCGCCATTGAATTCTCCCGTTATTGGTTCGCTCTGCTGTTCGGAATGGTGGTAGCTGTAAGTTTTGCTGGAATACCACGTACACGGAAAAACTATCTGGTTGTGGTGTGCTTTTCCCTCTTTTTGTTTATATTGCAGGTCATCTGCTTATTTTCATGGGGTATGGCTTTTACTGTTAAAATTTATCCTCTGCTTTCCCATATACCGGTTGTTGTTTTTATCGTTGTCTACTTAAAGCGCACATGGCTAATCTCATTAACCAGTATGTTTGTTTCCTTCTTGTGCTGCCAGCCTCCCCGTTGGATTGGCGCTGTCGCAGGAGACGCTTTAGATAGTGTCTCAATGGATCATATCGGTTATATTGTGACTGGGTTTTTTCTGTACTATATCCTGCAAAAATATGTGATTAAATCAGTTCGACATCTTNTGGAGCGTTCTACTAAATCCTGCTTGTTGTTTAGCGCAGTACCAGCTTTTTATTACTTTTTTGACCTAGTCGCCACTGTCTACACCGATTTTATGTACAAAGGTGAACGCGTGGCCGTACAGTTCATGCCTTTTGTCACATCGGCGTTCTATTTTGTGTTTATTCTATTCTACTATTCCGAAATGCAAAAGCAGGCAAACATCCAAAGAGAAAGGGATATCCTGGACACACAGTTCAGACAGGCACAGACAGAGTTATCCACACTTAGGCAGATGCATCAAAATGCCGCAACCTATCGACATGATATGCGCCACCATTTTGCTTTTTTGCAAGGTCTGGNCTCAAAGGGACATATTGCGGAAATCAAAGAATACCTGCGAGGTGTCCAGTCTGACATTGACGCCATCACACCCATACGCTTTTGCGAGAATGAAACCGTTAATCTGATTTTGTCTTCATTTTCGGCTAAAGCAGAAAAAGCCAAAATCCAGCTAATAACAGAAGTGAAACTGACAGGCTCTCTGCCCTTCACTGACACTGAGCTTTGCTCTCTTTTGTCAAACGCTTTGGAAAACGCCATGCAAGCCTCCGAAAAAATATCTAACAGCAGCGAACGCATCATCCGGGTACGTTTGTACACCAAAAATAATAAGCTGTGTATGGATANTCGAAACAGCTATCAGGTAGAACCTGAATTTCTTGAGGGNTTACCTGTTTCTAAAGAGCCGGGACATGGATTTGGAACAAAAAGCATGGCCCATATCATTGAGAAACATGGCGGTGTATACCAGTTTACTGTCAAGGATGGCTGGTTCATATTCCAGGCTACAGTTTAATAGCAGCCCTATTGATTGAATTGGGTTTGTCAACCTTTAGAAAATCTTTAGAATAACTTTATATTCGCTATAACACGCCATGCTAAAATTAAATTAGACATGTTATAACTTTTTTCGCTCATTTATTACTAAAACCAAGGCTTTTTGCAGTTAACTTTTGAACATAAAACAATTCTATAGAAAAATAACTTTAGCCTAACTTATCAAATTCATGCAATATCAAGGGGGTAAGTCATGATGAAACGAATATTAAGTATGATTCTTTTGATCTGTATGATTATTACTATGATTCCCGTCAATGCGCTGGCAGAAGTACATGACATGGTAATTAATCCCACAGCCGCAGAAGCTACATCCCAAAAAGCGAGTCCATTTAAGGATGTATCGGAATTGGACTGGTTCTATGATTCCATTCTTTATGTATTTGAGAATGGAATTTTTAACGGAACAGGAGATGATTCTTTCTCACCCTACGAATCCATGTCACGTTCCATGTTTGTAACCGTGCTAGGACGAATAGCAGGTGTTGATCCGGCTAAATATTCAGCCGGAAGCGGGTTCGCAGACGTAGATGAGGATGCATATTATGCCTCCTACATTACCTGGGCTCTTGAAAAAGGGGTAACAGCAGGTGTTGGAAACAATCGCTTCGATCCTGATGGAATCGTTACCCGTGAGCAAATGGCTGTATTCGCAGTTCGATTTTTTAACGCCTTAGACATAGATTTTAGTGCTGATTCCAATAGTTTTGAAGCTCCTGTAGATATTTCTGATATTGCTCCGTGGGCGCTTGATTCGGTAATGAAATTATGGAAAGCAGGATGGCTTAAGGGTGATAACAATGGATTCTTTAATCCTAAAGATAATGCTGAAAGAGCATCGGCTGCTACATTTTGCACAAGAATTCATAAAGGTGTCACAAAATGGCATGAAGACAATACTCTTCCCTCTCAGACACCCACGCCATCACTAACAGCAACACCTACTCCACTACCGTCACTAACCCCATCTCCGTCTCCGACACCAACTCAGACTCCAGTGCCTACATCAATCCCGCCCTCTGATTCAGATAGGAATTATACATACTATACTGTTTCATTTAACTCCAACGGTGGAGCAACAGTAGACCCAATAAGAGTTAGAAGTGGTCGAACAATATCAAGCCTTCTTGTCCCTATAAAAGAAAATGCAATCTTCCTCGGATGGTATCAGGATGAGGGATTATACGAAAATGAGTTCACAAAAGACAGTGTTGTAACCTCAAATATCACTTTGTATGCTAAATATTTAATTGTTGAAGAAATAGCCGAAGAAGTGCTGGATAACTCTTTTGCGCTAATTGATCAGAACTCGGATCTAACTATTACCATAGAAGCATTAAATCCAAACATGACAGTAACTGATGTGAAAAACGGCATCAGTCTTGAAGATAATACCGGCTCAGATTCATCGGGATTAACAATTACAGGCAGCAATGGGGTATTCACACTTAAAGGTACAGATGGCTTTATTGAGGGAGCATCCTATAAACTCATATTAGATGATGAAAAGCTTACATTTGCCGATCAGGAGGATTATGTTCGCATATGTTCCTTTACTATAAAAAAGGATGAAGTATATAATATTGAGTTTAATTCTGATATTGTGTATATTCCCGATAGTCATATAGAAGACATTGTTCAAAATAATAACGATATGGCATATATGTCTGTACCTCCCCTTTTTCAGCTTTTTGGCATGGAAAATGCCAAAAAGCCCTTTTATAAAGGGCTTTTCGATGCAATTTCTGAGTCTATATATGGTGGAGACGAGGGGGATCGAACCCCTGGCCTTCTGAATGCCATTCAGACGCGCTCCCAGCTGCGCCACGCCCCCAGGATATTAACATATCCTATTATAAACAAGAAAAGACAATTTATCAATACCTTAAGACACTTTTGTAGTTATATCCTCATCCCTCTTTACTTCTNCTCTTGAAGAATGAGCTTATAACGGGGGGCAGAAAACTTAAGAGAGTAACAATGATCCACTGCTCAGCCAATAGTGCAACAGTTCTGAAAAGACTTTGTAATGCTGGGATATATATAACTGCTACCAAAACAGCTAATGATATAAACACAGCTGCAACTAACCATAAATTACTTAATATAGGTATTCGGAATATGGATTTTTCCTCGGATTTACATTCAAAAACATGAATTAACTGGTTTAATACAAGAGTTACTAACGCAGCAGTTCTTGCCAACTCAAGGCTACCTGATTGCCGGAATACAATTATGAATGATAGTAAAGTTGAAACACCAATGATAATCCCTCTTGTTACAATTAGCTGCCACAATCCATCTGCGAAAATATGTTCATCAGGATCCCTTGGCTTTTTTTTCATAACTGATTTATCTCCCGACTCCATGCTTAAAGCTATTGCGGGTAAACCATCGGTTACCAGGTTTACTAATAAAATTTGCGCCGGCAGTAATGGTATTGGCATACCTAGAAGCATTCCCAAAAACATTGTAAGCACTTCTCCGATATTACATGACAGTAAGTATCTAATGAACTTCCTTATATTGTTGTAAATGTTACGCCCTTCTTCTACGGCTGCTACTATTGTCGAGAAATTGTCATCAGCAAGAATCATTGAAGCAGCTTGCCTTGTCACATCTGTCCCAGTACACCCCATTGCCACACCAATATCTGCCTCTTTTACGGCTGGAGCATCATTAACACCATCCCCTGTCATGGCCACAATTTCACCTTTTTCTTTATACGCTTTAACAAGCCTTAGTTTATGCTTAGGCAAAACACGTGCAAAAACTGTTGTATCTTCTAATTTGTTTTTGAGCTCTTCATCAGTTAATTTTTCAATTTCATTACCTGTTAAAACCTCCTGGTTCTCATTTGAGATTTTTAGAGTCTTCGCTATGGCTTTTGCTGTTTCTTTGTGATCGCCAGTAATCATGACAGGCTTAATTCCTGCTACTTTACACTGTTTAACAGCATCATATGCTTCGCGTCTTGGCGGATCCATCATTCCTGCAAGCCCAAGAAAAGTAAGTTCTTGCTCCGGATCCTCAGGTATAGTTTTGCCTTTCTCCACAATTCTGTATGCCATACCTATAACACGTAAGGCATTTTTAGCCATAAAGCTATTCTCCTGCTCCACTCTTTTTATGTCATAGTCTACAATCTTTCTTTCACTATTTGCCACCATAATGGAAGTACATTTCTGTAGTAATATTTCGGGTGCACCTTTTGAAAAAACTATTGTCTCTCCCAACGGAGTACTATATATGACAGTCATCATTTTTCTGTTTGAATCGAACGGGATTTCTTTAATTCTTTGATATTTTTCAGTAATCTTCTTGGTACGGTATCCTGTTTCAACCGCCATTTGAACAAGCGCGACTTCGGTGGGATCCCCCAAAAATATATCTTCACCTATATTTTCCCCCTCATTGTTTTCAACTTCATGTATATTCACATTTCCACATAGTATGCCTGTCAAAACCATGAGATTTAGGATCGGATAGTTTATAGGATTGATGGACTTACCCTGTAAAAGAAATTTGCTTTTATGCTCTGTTTCACTCCGTAATACTTGGTATCGTGTTCTACCACAATATACCGAAACAACTCTCATTTTGTTTTCTGTAAGCGTACCTGTTTTATCAGAACAAATCACTGTTGCGCACCCTAATGTTTCAACAGCAGGAAGTTTTCTTATCAATGCATTTTTCTTTGCCATTCTCTGGACTCCGAGAGCTAAAGCAATTGTAACAACTGCTGGTAACCCTTCTGGAACTGCTGCTACCGCAAGACTTATTCCGGATAATAGCATAGCAAATACATTTTCGCCTCTAATAATCCCCAATAACGATACTATTGCACATATTATGAAGCAGACTACAACGATATAGCCACCCAGCGTTTCAAGCTTTTTTTGCAGCGGCGTGTCTTGAGTTTCTGCAACCTGTATCATATGAGCAATCTTACCCATTTCAGTATCCATTCCGGTTTTTGTTATTACAACACGACCTGTTCCACTAGTGGCAATACAACCCATATATACTTGATTCTTTTTAAAGGATTCGTCATCAAGCTCCAAGGTTTTAACTTCTTTAGATACAGGCATTGACTCACCTGTAAGCATTGATTCATCGATTTGTAAACTGTTTGAATTGATTAAAACTCCATCTGCTGGGATTCTGTCACCAGCTTCGACTGCNACTAAATCACCTGGAACAANCTCTTCTGCAGGAATTTCGGTAAGCTCATTATCACGAAAAACTCTTGCCCTGGGAGCTGCAAGCTTTTCTAGAGCTTCCATAGTCTTCTCGGTATGCATTTCTTGGGAAAATCCCAATACAGCATTTATTATAACAATAGCAAGTATGGTTAGTGCTTCGGTTATTTCACCCATGATCATTGAAATTGCTGTTGCAGCCAACAACGTAATGACCATAAAGTCGGTAAATTGCGACAATAATAGCAAGAGCCAGGTTTTCTTTTTCTTTTTAGTCAGCTTATTCTTTCCATATATCTCTATTCTTCGTCTTGCTTCACTGCTTGATAAACCTTCCTCTTTCTTTTTTATTTGTGCCTCATTAGGTAAAAGTTTAATCGCTTGCATATAAAAAGCCTCCCGATGGAATTATTTTTTCTTTATGCATAAATAATTCTATGCGGGAGGTTTTATAAATAGTACAAGCATGTTTTATCTATATGATAAGCATATATACCTGGATTATCAATCTAAATCTATTTCTAGAAAAACTGGACAGTGATCTGATCCAAGTACATCTGGATGCATTCCAGCTTCTGTTATTTTGTCATTTATATTATCAGCTACAATAAAATAGTCTATACGCCACCCAACATTTCTTTCTCGGGATTTAAACATATATGACCACCATGTATAAGCATCAGTTTTGTCAGGGTATAAATACCTGAAACTATCGGTAAAACCACTTTGCAATAGTATGGTCATCTTTTCGCGTTCCTCATCAGAAAATCCGGCATTTTGCCTGTTTGAAGACGGGTTTTTTAAGTCTATTTCATTATGTGCTACATTTAAATCTCCACAAATTATTACAGGTTTAGTATTGTTAAGATTAAGAAGGTACTGTCTAAAATCATCTTCCCATTGCATTCTATAATCCAACCTTGCTAAACCACGTTGAGAATTTGGCGTGTAAACATTTACTAAATAAAAAGTGTCGTATTCTGCCGTCAAAACCCTTCCTTCATTGTCATGCTCATTTATTCCAATTCCATCCACAACGGATAACGGCTTTTGCTTTGAAAAAAGTGCAGTACCAGAATAACCTTTTTTCACAGCATAATTCCAATACTGATAATACCCATCAAGGTCAAGCTGGACTTGTCCTTGTTGAACCTTGGTTTCTTGAATACAAAATATATCNGCATCAGCGTTGTCAAAAAATTCCATAAACCCTTTTCCCAGACAAGCCCTTATACCATTTACATTCCATGAGACTAACCTCATCACATACCTCCGACCAAGTTAAGTTTGATTTTATTGTATATATAAACTAAATAATAAAAGGTAGTCATCTACCCCCTATTCTTTATCTTCTCCCATATATTTGAAAGGTGAACCCGATACAAACTTATATCGCCTACCATAGCGATCTTCAAATATCTCAGAACTAACCCTTTCAAGTTCTATAGCGTTGCCCTCGTCATCAACAATAACGTACGCCCTTCCTGTATGATTTATATCATAGTCTTTTCCTTCTTCCAAGACAACTTCTTGCTTTGGTCGATTAACCGAGGTAATAACCAATGCTATAACCCCTATTGATACAACTATTACGAGAGCTAATATAATTATCATATTGTTTGGATTACGGGATCTACTCCACTTTTTCATGAAATTCATTCCAAAAGACCCTCATTTCTCTTTTTAATTCATTATCTGATACTTATGCAAAAACTATTCATCATAGAGTTTTGCATTATTACTATTATCCTACATTTTAATGAATATTTCCAGTCCAAATTTTATTAAAATCCCCCCGGTATTTTCTTCCGGGGGGATTTTTTACGTATGATAAATTACTCTGCCATCTTTTTATAGCCTTCGTATCTCTCATCTGCATCATCTTTTGCCTTAGCAAAAAGTGCATCTGCTGTTTCTGGGAATGTTTTCTTCAATGAAGAATAACGTACTTCTCCGTCAAGGAACTCTTGGAAATCTTCCTTTGGTTCCTTCGAATCAAGAATGAATGGATTCTTTCCTTCATCCTTCAGTTCCGGATTGTAACGCCACATATGCCAGTAACCCGAATCCACAGCTTGCTTGGTTCTTGCCTGTGTACGACCCATTCCTTGACGTATACCATGATTGATACATGGAGCATATGCAATTATCAATGATGGTCCATCATATTTCTCTGCTTCAATAAGGGCTTTCATGAATTGATTTTTGTCGGCTCCCATAGCAACCTGAGCTACATAAACATAACCATATGTTGTTGCTATCATACCAAGGTCTTTCTTCTTAACCTTCTTACCAGAAGCTGCAAACTTAGCAACAGCTGCAGTAGGTGTAGCCTTTGAAGACTGACCACCGGTGTTAGAGTAAACTTCAGTATCAAACACAAGAACATTTACGTTTTCACCTGAAGCTAAAACATGATCCAATCCACCATATCCTATATCGTAAGCCCAGCCGTCACCGCCAAGAATCCAAATTGATTTTTTAATTAGGTAATCTTTCTTATCAATAATGCTATCAATATGTTTCTTTGCTTCGCCTTGGCTAATTGAGCTATTTTCTATTGCTTCAAGTACTTCTGCCGATGCCTTCTTTGAAGCATCTGCATCTTCCTTACCGGCAATCCAATTATTCATAGCATCTTTTAGTTCATCAGAAACATCCATGTCTAAAAGAGCCTTCATACTGTTTTCGATACTATCACGCATTTGCCTTGTTGCAACTGCCATACCATAGCCATATTCAGCGTTGTCTTCGAACAATGAATTTGCCCATGCGGGACCTTTACCTTCTTTGTTCTTAGTATAAACTGTTGCAGGAGCAGAACCACCCCAGATTGAAGAACAACCAGTTGCATTTGCAATAATCATTCTGTCTCCGAACAATTGAGTAACAACCTTAATATATGGCGTTTCTCCACAACCAGCACATGCGCCAGAGAATTCAATTAAAGGCTGTGAAAACTGACTGCCTTTTAATGTTGTTAATGGCATTTTGTCATCTTTAACAGTAACTTTATTAATTGCATAATCCCAGTTATCGGCCTGTCCCATTTGTGGTTCAAGTGGCTTCATAATAAGTGATTTTTCTTTAGAAGGACAAATATCAGCGCAGTTTCCGCAACCAGTACAGTCAAGAACACTTACCTGAATTCTGTAATTTAATCCTTTAAGTTGTGCTCCGATTGCTGGTTTTGTTTCGAAACTATCAGGAGCATTAGCTTTTTCCTCATCATCAAGTAAGAAAGGACGAATAGCTGCATGCGGACATACAAATGAACATTGGTTACATTGTATACAGTTATCAATTTGCCATTCAGGAACGTTTACAGCAATTCCGCGTTTCTCATAAGCAGATGTTCCTGCTGGGAATGTTCCGTCTTCAGCTCCAACAAATGCACTAACAGGAAGTTCATCACCCTTCATTGCATTCATAGGATTCATAATGTTCTTAATAAAGTCTGGAGCATCTTCTTCTTTTTGTTCTTCAGCGTCAACTGCTGTTTTCCAACTTTCGGGTACTTCAATTTTCTTTAATGCGTCAATCCCCTTGTCAACTGCCTGATAGTTCATCTGAACTACCTTCTCACCCTTATTTCCATAGGATTTAACAATGGATTCTTTCAGATATTTTACAGCTTCTTCAACTGGAATTACATTAGCAAGTTTAAAGAATGCAGCCTGCATAATCATATTTATACGGCTTCCAAGACCAATTTCTTCAGCTATTCCTGTTGCATTTATTGTGTAGAACTTAATATTGTTTTCTGCAATTTTTCTCTTTAAGTCGGCTGGCAAATGGCTGTCCAGTTCATTTTCATCCCACTGACAATTCAACACAAATGCTCCGCCATTTTTCAATCCATCAATTAGATCATATTTATAAACATAGGATTGGTTATGGCATGCAATATAGTCAGCTTCATCGATTAAATATGTAGAACGGATCTTGTTTTTACCAAAACGCAAGTGAGAAACAGTAACACCACCGGACTTTTTCGAGTCATATGCGAAATAGCCCTGTGCATAAAGGTCAGTTTCATCACCAATGATTTTAATTGCACTTTTATTTGCTCCTACAGTACCGTCTGAGCCAAGGCCCCAGAACTTACAGCGTACGGTTCCTTCGCTTTCTGTAACTATCTTCTCATTAACTTCAAGTGAAAGATTTGTTACATCGTCAACAATACCAACGGTGAAATTATTCTTTGGATTTTCTTCCTTTAAATTGTCAAACACTGCTTTAATATGTGAAGGTGTGGTATCTTTTGAAGCCAAACCATAGCGACCGCCAACAATTAAAGGTTTAATGTCGTGGTTGTAGAATAAATCTCTGATATCAAGATATAGAGGTTCTCCTGTAGCTCCTGGTTCTTTAGTTCTGTCAAGTACGCTAATGCGTTTAACAGTCTTTGGAAGAACATCGAAGAAGTATTTACTGCTAAATGGACGATATAGGTGAACCTTAATAACACCCACTTTTTCGCCTTTAGCCATCAAATAGTCAACAGTTTCTTCGATGGTCTCTGTTACAGAGCCCATTGCAACAATAATATGTTCTGCATCAGGTGCACCATAATAATTAAATGGCTTATATTCTCTGCCTGTAAGCTCTGAAATCTGTTTCATATAATCGTTCACAATATCTGGAACTGCGTCATAGAACTTGTTTGATGCTTCTCTTGCCTGGAAGTATATATCCGAGTTTTGAGCTGTTCCGCGTGTAACAGGATGTTCAGGATTCAATGCGCGTTTTCTAAACTCACTAACTGCATCCCAGTCAAGCATTTTTGCGAAATCGTCATAATCAATGACTTCGATCTTTTGAATTTCATGAGAAGTCCTAAAACCGTCAAAGAAATGAACAAATGGAACTCTTGACTTAATTGTACTTAGATGAGCAACACCAGAGAGGTCCATAACTTCTTGTACACTTCCTGCCGCCAACATAGCAAAACCAGTCTGTCTTGCTGCCATAACGTCAGAGTGGTCACCAAAAATTGATAGAGCATGTGTAGCAAGGGCACGTGCACTTACTTGGATAACACATGGTAGTAACTCTCCTGCAATTTTATACATATTTGGTATCTTTAACAACAAGCCTTGTGAAGCTGTAAATGTAGTTGTTAACGCACCTGCTTGTAAAGAACCGTGCACAGCACCTGCTGCACCAGCCTCGGATTGCATCTCTGTTACTTTTACTGTTTGACCGAACATATTTTTCATTCCATTAGCAGACCATTCGTCTACGAATTCTGCCATGTTTGAAGATGGAGTAATCGGATATATAGCAGCCACGTCGGTAAACGCATAAGATACATATGCTGCCGCCTGATTACCATCCATTGTTTTCATGTTTTTCTTGGACATTAATCTCCCTCCTTAAATATTGGGTAAATTTTACTTATAAAAAAGTAACTTATGAACAGGAAATTTAATCCCCCGTATCATTATTTGCATTTGATATGCTTTGAGCGTAGTAAAGCAACAAATTTTGTACTTTGTATACACAACATCTATATTATACACGATATGTCTTGTAAAGCAAAGTCATTATATCATATTTTTTTGGAACTGTAATTAGAAAATGTGCTTAACTATCATATCTAAGTGGATAATAAAGCTACTATAATATAGTTAGGGTGTTATCAGCCTTTTGATAAATACTCAAGTAATCTATTAAGATACATTCTTTTTGTGAATCTATCAGGCAGATTGGGTAAAGGACCAATTTTGTTGTAAAAATGAAAATATAATTGATTCTCAAGTGTCCTCGAATAAATAGGATTCTTAATATTTTTGATTCTATTTCCATACTCGGTTAATAAAGATTCTTCTTTTGGTGTAATGCCAATATTTTGATGTTCATTATATGTGTTATTAAAGTCACTGAAAGCATTTTTATTATTTTTAACTTTTACAACAACAGTGTTTGCTGCTAAATCTCCAATTCTCATGAATCTTTGACTTAAAAAAACAGAAAGTATTCCAACGCCATAAATACCAGGAAGCATATCTCCAATACGTATCAGATTTCTTATGAGAGTAGCTGTAAAAGAAATAGGCTCACCATTTGCCATAATTACTTTAAGTCCAACAATTTTTTTACCTATGGTTGAACCTTTCATAAAGAACTCTAACAAAATGAAATACCCGGATTGAGTAATGAAAATTAACAAAAGAGCAATTACTATATANAATGTGTTGTCTTTNGCATACCATAAATCTACCACCTCATTTCCGGATATTAAAGCTACAATTAGAATAGTAACAATAAGTATNGCGTTCTGAATGAAAGTATCTATAGCCAATGCAACTCCCCTGGAACCAACTCCGGCCAGTTCAAAATCCAAAGTAATATTTTCGGGTGTCTGTACCTTATATATATTTCTCATAATTTCAACTCCAAACTNTATTTCAACCAGTCCAATATGAAATTTTGATAAGTTCTTTTTATCATTGTATCAGAAATTTGAATTTGATAGAATAATAGCTAGAAAATTGTTTGAGATCGATTTTATAAAATTCCAGGAGAGTAGAATGAGAGAAGTACTATTTATCAATACTAACCAAAAAACTTGGACTGAGCTTGAAGAAGCAATTAAAAGTTTTAGCTCTAAAACAAAGAAAAACACAGATAACGATACGCTCCATCGCCTTTTCTTCCTATATCAGACTGTTTGCGGTCATCTGTCTATAGCAAGAACCCGTTATGGGAACACTGATACCGTAGAATATCTGAACAGCCTCGTTGCAAGAGCACACCAAGTTATATATGTTAGTAAGCCCAAAAAGATATCCAAAATCATAAACTTTTTTTTCAGAGAGTATCCCATAATGTTAAAAAAGGAACTACCAACTTTCTTAATATCAACTGGAATTTTTATTTTGAGTTTTCTTCTAAGCTTTCTCATTGTATTGCTAAGAGAAGATTATGCGTTATCTTTTGTCCCTGTTGAATACGCAGATGCTATAAGAAATTCGGATGGGTCTGCTGCAAGTTTCAACTACTCTATCGCGTCTGTAGCTATATTTACAAATAATATAAGAGTAGGAATTACAGCATTTGCTCTTGGAATCACTTTTGGGATTGGTACAGTTTACGTTCTTGTAAAAAACGGTGTACTTCTTGGAGCACTTTCTGCAGTAGCTGTAAATGCGGGCATAGGCTATACTTATTGGTCTTTAATCATACCTCACGGTATACCCGAGTTATTCTGTATTTTTGTTTGCGGTGCTGCAGGTCTTGTAATAGCAAAATCAATAGTTTTTCCTGGCATTTATTCACGGCGGAAATCTTTTATATTGGGTGGGAAAAAATCACTCATGTTGTTTTTGGGTACAATACCTCTTTTTATTTTAGCAGGTCTTACAGAAGGATACTTTACCCCCCTACCTATAGATCCGCTTTGGAAATATATCGTAGCAATTGTCTGGCTAATTATCCTTTTAATATATATTCTTTTACCGAGGGATAAAGATAAGCCGGTTAAAATACAAAGCTAATTCTAAACTTAATATCTAAAAAATAATTTATGGTGGTCATAACCGGTTAAAATTCAAAGCTAATTCAAAACCAATGTAAATATATACTTCAAATTCATATTTCCATCTAAAGACTCATCTCCATTATGATATATGACAGAATTAATATGGGGTTTTTTTAGGGTATTTATCTTTTCGGTTAGTTTCGGATAGTCAAGTATAGATATTATTTTTCATAGCAGTTATTCCTCGTTATTTTTATAACAAAGTTATTCATTACCGTTGCGCACACTGTTTCTTTATGATATATTTTACATAANCAAAAACTACAAATTTATATTTACTATAAAGTATACTTACATAAAAACATTAATGGAGGCGATATAATGGGAAAATTAGTTGGAAACGCAATATTTGGTCAATCAGGCGGACCAACATCGGTTATTAATGCAAGTGCTGCAGGAGTTTTCACCGAGGCTCTACGTCAAGACTGCATAAACAAGGTCTATGGCGCAGCTAACGGTATAAGAGGCATTTTAGAAGAAAATTTTTATGACATCGGTATGGAAGATCCAAAGGAACTTGAACTTCTAAAAACAACCCCTTCTTCNGCTTTAGGATCTGTACGATATAAGCTCGCTGATGAAAAAGATGATGACACTGATTACAAACGTTTACTTGAAGTATTCAAAAAATATGATATCCGTTATTTCTTTTATAACGGTGGGAATGATTCCATGGATACTTGTAACAAAATAAGCAAGTATATGCAAAAGGTTGGTTACGAATGCCGAGTTATGGGTGTCCCCAAAACTATAGACAACGACTTAACTGAAACCGATCATTGCCCTGGTTATGGAAGTGCAGCTCGTTATGTAGCTACAGCTACAATGGAAGTTTATTTGGATGCACATGTTTATGATACACCAATGGTTTGTGTGCTTGAAGTAATGGGTAGAAATGCTGGATGGCTTACAGCAGCAACAGCTCTTGCTTCTTATAAGGGCTTAGGTCCTAACTTGATTTATGTTCCAGAAATTGTGTTCGACATGGACAAATTCATTAAGGATGTTAAAGCTGTCTATGAAAAGAATAACGGGAACGTTATCATTGCTGTATCTGAAGGAATCAAGGATAAAGATGGCAAATATATCTCTGAATACGGATCTGACCTTGCAAAACAAAAAGACTCCTTTGGTCATAGTCAATTAGGTGGTACTGCTCAAGTTCTTGCAGGAATAATAAAAGATGAACTTAATTGCAAGACCCGTGCAATTGAATTTAGTTTATTACAACGTTGTGCTGCCCATTGTGGTTCAAAGACCGATGTTGAGGAGACTTTTATGGCAGGTCAACTGGCTGTTAGATATGCTGTTGAAGGTCAAACAGATAAGATGGTTGCATATGAACGCAGCGAAGGCAAAGAATATAAATGCAATTTTAAACTAGTTGATTTGGAAGTTGTTGCGAACACCGAAAAGAAACTTCCACGAGAGTGGATAACCGAAGATGGTACTGGATTAACTCAAGATTTTATCGATTATGCTCTACCATTGATTCAAGGTGCATCCTCACCTCCACTGGAAGAAGGGCTTCCACGCTTTGCAAAGCTTAAGAAAGTACTGGCAACAAAATAAAAACAGACAAGAAAAAGGTTATGGATTCCATAACCTTTTTTATTAACATCTAAATGCTAAGCAATTTAATAACTACCTGTGTTTAATTATATGTTAAATCAACTTAATTTAACTAACTCCCGGAAATATCTCTTCCCTCTCTAAGCTCATTTAAGCGTGTGCTTGCATAACTACTATACGAACTATTGGGATATTCATTTATAACTGATTCAAAAAGTTCCATTGCCCTTTGCTTTTGGTCACATCGGGCTGCAGCTTTGCCAGCTTGGTAATACAGAGCAGGCATAAAAGATACTGTATCGCCTTCAAGATAAAAAATCGCCGTTTCGTATATTTCAAGAGCTTGTTCATATACGGAAAAATCCCTGCTATAGTTACCGTTATATATTGAGTTTCCTTCTACATATAGACGCTCTGCTGCATTCACAGTTACTTTCTCACGCAGCTGCTCATATTGTTCGGTAAGCGACTGTGGAATTGCCATTCCGTGAGTATTATATAATATTTCTGCACTTTGGACGTAATTACCGTTGAGATACTCCTTGTTGGCTTCGTTAAGTAGTTCTACCCATTGTTTATATGTCTGAAAATCGTCCATAAGTTTTAGATTCTCATCTTTAGTTTTCCGTATGTCTTCTTCGAGCTTTTCTATTCTTTCATTTAGAAGTGAAATTTCTTCATCAAGCTCTGGAGTTGGGTCAATAGTTTCAATTTTTTCAAAAGTGAATAATGCTTTATTTGTCGGTACCATATACCAAATAAGAGAAGTTAAAAGTACTCCTATAATAATCCCTACAATATATTTCATCCAGAAAAAACTGGTATCTTCAGCCTTCAGTCCATTAGCCAGAAAAGATGGTTTATTCTCCACATCTCTTTTTGGTTTAGTCTTCCTTTTTACTGGCTTAACTGCATCCTCTTCAACAACATCATCTAGACCTTGAAGCTTATTCATGTATTCCAAGGCTTTTATACTGCTATCATCGGCATCAATAACCTGTTGAAATGCTGAAACTGCAGCTCTCTCCTTTCCCACCATTGCAAAGCAAAGACCTAATAGGTTCATTGCCTCATAAAAAGTGGGGTCCAGTGAAATGGCTTTTCTTAAACCAATAATTGCCAAGTCTTCGTTTTTAGATAAAGCATCTTCTAATGCCCTGTTAAAGAGCTTAATGGCTTCGGAAATATTCTCAGGCAATTCCCCAGTTCTTTCCTCAATCGACTCTAGATCTATGGGCTTAAAGTCTTCCAGCGCGCCTTTTACATCTAACATATCTTTTTCCTCCACGCTTTGAGATCAAGAAACATTTATTTGTGTTACTTCTGTGGATTATTACGAATTAGTCTGCGTACACTNCCTATATAATATAGTGAACCTAATGCGACAATTATGTCATCTTCCGATGCAAATAATAACATTTTTTCTATTGCTTTCTCTATTGTATCACTAAATTCTACATTTTTACAGTACTTTGACATAATATTTGTAAGATTTTCTGCTTCTAGTGCTCTTGGATTGTCAGGAACAACAGCAATAAACCTTTCTGTAATGGTGGACAATTCCTTCACCATTGCTTCATAGTCTTTATCCTTCATCACTCCAAAAATTACAGATGCTTTTTTGCCCGGATAAATTTCCTTAAACGTCTCTATAAAGGATTTGACCCCATCTGGATTATGTGCACCATCTATATAAAAATCAGGTTGTGTTCTTAATAATTCAAACCTGCCCGGCCATAATGCATTGTTAAAACCGACTATAATACTATCATCACTGATATTATAACCTAAATTTACAAGTACTTCACAAACCTTTAAGGCAACTGCTGCGTTTTTCACTTGATGTAAACCAACTATGGGTGTTTCAATAGTTCCTAAACGCATATGATCAAAGGAAAGTGTCCCTGGTCTCAACTGTACATTTTTCAAAAGTTCGGGTTTTGCATAAAATAACGTTGCATTCTTCTGGTTGCAAATAGACTTAATAGTATTTAATGCCGATTCTTCTTGTGGATATGTTACAACCATTCCACCATTCTTAATTATACCAGCCTTTTCGTATGCTATCTTTGATAATGTATCTCCAAGTACATCGGTATGATCCATTGCAATCTTTGTTATAACTGAAACTAATGAACTTTGAATAATATTCGTGGCATCAAAACGACCACCCATACCAACTTCAAGTATAACAATATCGCATTTTTTTTCATAATAGTATAGAAATGCCATAGCAGTTATAGCTTCAAATACCGTTGGATGTTCAAGACCCTGAAGTATCATTTGGTCAGAAGCTTTTTTTATTCTCTCTACATATTCAATTAGCTCGTCATCTGCAATTTGTTGGCCATTTAACATGATCCTTTCGTTAAAACGTTCTATAAAAGGAGAAGTATAAAGCCCTGTTGAATAGCCAGCCTCATGTAAAATACTGGCTATGAATGCTGCAGTTGAACCTTTACCATTTGTTCCTGCAATGTGTATAAATTTTAGTTTGTCTTGAGGGTTTCCCAGCATAGAAGTTAAATTTTTAATTCTATCATGTCCCGGTTTACTTCCAAATCGAGTTAAGCTGTGTATATATTCTATTGCTTCTTCGTAGTTCATTGCTTGCATTTTCTCCCCGTTGAAAATTGTGATTTAAAGAAGAACTAAAGTATTGTCATATCTTGTTGAAAGCTTATTTAAGCTCCACAGCATTTTTTATATTTTTTCCCACTACCACATGGGCAAGGATCATTCCTCCCCACTTTTTCAGAAGATCTCTTCTTGGGTTTTTTCGCCGTCTCTTCACCATGTGAAGTTGTTACTGGCTTTGCAACTTGAGTTCTCTGTACAACAATATTCTCTTTCTTAATATTCAATAACTCTTTGATAGAATCAGCTTGAATATTTCTAATCATTTCATCAAACATATCCGAGCCTTCAACTCTATATTCAACAATTGGATCTCTTTGCGCATATGCTCTAAGACCTATTCCATATTTTAGTTGATCCATAGCATCGATGTGATCCATCCACTTTTCATCAACATGCTTAAGAAGTACTCTACGCTCTAATAGTCTCATGATTTCGCTGCTAAAGAGCTCTTCTTGCTCATTATATCTTTTCTGAGCCTTTTCATAAAGAATGTTCTTAAACTCATCGACGTTCAATGTCTCAAAATCAAACTCATTAGCATTAAAAGTACCCTTAGGAAGCAGCACATCTTCAACATATTGCTTTATACTATTCCATTCCCAGTTCTCTGGAAATGGGGATTCTCTACAGAATAGGTTAATAACATTATCTACAATGTTATCAATCATTTTGAGGAAGTTATCTTTAAGGTTCTCACCGTTAAGGACTTTATATCGCTCATTGTAAATAATCTCACGCTGTTGATTCATTACGTCATCATATTGTAAGACATTCTTTCTTCTATTAAAGTTAATTCCTTCAATTTTCTTCTGAGCGTTTTCTATAGCGTTTGACAGCATTCTATGCTCAATAGGCTGATCATCTTCCAATCCAAGAGCATCGATCATTCCAGTTAATCTGTCAGAACCAAAAAGACGCATTAAATCATCTTCTAGAGAAATGTAAAATCGGGACTCTCCAGGATCTCCCTGACGACCTGAACGACCACGTAGCTGGTTATCTATTCGCCTTGACTCATGGCGCTCAGTTCCTATAATTTTTAATCCTCCTGCTTCGATTACTTTTTTCTTCTCAGCATCGGTTTCTATTTTAAATTTATCATATAACTTTTTATAAACTCTCCGGGCGTTAAGGATTTGTTCATCGTCAGTTTCATTAAAACTTGTTGCCATATTAATATAAAATTCATCCAGCCCTTGCTTGCGCATTTCTTGCTTAGCAAGAAATTCAGGGTTACCCCCTAACATAATATCGGTACCACGTCCTGCCATATTGGTTGCTATTGTAACTGCTCCGAGCTTACCTGCTTGTGCAACAATCTCAGCTTCCTTATCATGATATTTTGCATTCAAAACATTATGCGGTATCCCACGCCGTTTTAACAATGTACTGAGATGTTCAGATGTTTCTATTGAAATAGTACCAACAAGTAAGGGTTGACCTTTCTTATGACTGTGTTCAATATCATCAATAACTGCATTAAACTTGCCATTTGTTTCTTTATACACAACATCAGGATGATCAATTCTAATTATTGGAAGATTAGTGGGAATTGCAACAACATCCAAGTTATATATTGATCTAAACTCTTGCTCCTCAGTTAAGGCAGTTCCTGTCATTCCCGACAGTTTTTCATACATCCTAAAATAGTTCTGAAATGTAATGGTTGCAAGGGTTTTGCTTTCCCTTTCTACAGTAACGCCTTCTTTTGCTTCAATTGCCTGGTGTAAACCCTCACTATACCTCCTACCATACATCATTCTTCCGGTAAACTCGTCAACTATAATGATTTCTCCATCCTTGTTAACGTAGTCAACATCCCGCTTCATTAATCCGTAGGCTTTCAAGGCTTGGTTAATATGATGTGAAATAGTCATATTTTCTATATCAGATAGGTTTTCAACATTAAAAAACTCTTCGGCTTTTGCCACCCCTTTTGCAGTAAGAGTTGAAGTATGTGCCTTTTCATCTACAATATAATCTGCATCCACATCGTCATTAAACTCTTTATCATCAGTCTCTGTAAAAACTTTTTTTCTCAGCTTTTTTACAAACATATCAGCTCTGTGATATAGGTCAGTGGATTTATCCCCTGCACCCGAAATAATAAGTGGGGTACGAGCTTCATCTATTAGTATAGAGTCCACTTCGTCGACTATTGCGTAATGATGTCCTCGTTGAACCATATGCTCACGGTACACAACCATATTATCTCTTAAATAATCAAAGCCAAATTCATTGTTAGTTCCATAAGTTATATCACAAGCGTAGGCATTCCTTCGTTCGTCATTTTCTAAATCATGAACAATAACGCCAACACTCATTCCAAGGAACTGGTATATTTTCCCCATCCACTCAGCATCACGAGTCGCCAGATAATCATTGACTGTAACTACATGCACTCCTTTTCCCTCAAGCGCATTAAGATATACGGGCAACGTTGCAACAAGAGTTTTACCTTCCCCTGTTTTCATCTCAGCGATGCGACCTTGATGAAGTATAATACCTCCAATTAATTGAACACGATAATGTCGCATACCCAAAACTCTTTTTGATGCTTCCCTAACAACAGCGAAAGCTTCAGGAAGGATATCATCAAGTGTTTCTCCATCCTGAAGTCTTTTCTTAAAATAAGGTGTTTTTTGTCTTAGTTCTTCGTCTGAAAGCTTCTCAATCTCAGCTTCCAGGGATTCTATTTCATCAACAATGGGCTCAAGCCTTTTTGTTTCTCTGTCACTATAACTACCAAATATTTTCTCGAATAATTTCAATGGTTCATCGCTCCTTCCGATCCTCTTTAAGGCGCTCTAATATAAGACGATAACCGTCTGCGCCATAGTTAAGAGCACGGCTTACTCTGCTAATGGTTGCTTCGCTTGCACCTGTTTTTTCGTGGATCTCTTTGTAAGTATTTCCTTTATCAAGCATCTTAGCCACCTCAAAACGTTGAGCGAATGCTTTGATTTCAAATATTGTACCTATATCTTGAAAAAAACTATAACACTCTTCTTTGTTTTTTAAAAGGAGTATTGCTTCAAAAAGTTGGTCAGTTGTTTCGTCGCGTAACTTTTTATTCAAAAAACTCACTCCATTAAGACATACTTATTTTATTAATAAAAGTCTTTTCCTTCTATAATAATTCATATTTTATCTAATAAGTCAGTCAAAGTCAAACTAATATTAAGCTGGCATTGTCAGCATGATTCCTTAATTTGCTCATACTAATTCACGTTTACTATTTATATATAATAGTATGGAAATAGCCACGTATAACAATATTACTGACCGATATTAGAAAAAGCACAGCTGATTGCTCTGTTCCATTCCCTCTAGACTTCCATGATTATCAAGGATTTCGATAACTGCCTTGCTAACACCAGAACGAATTCTAAGATCCTCTTTGGATAAGAACTTGCCTTTTCCCCTTGCCTCTACAATATTGGCAGCTGCAGCAGTTCCTAGTCCTGGTAGGGTGTTAAGAGGCGGAAGCAACCCTTCCTCTGTAATTAAAAATTTCGTTGCATCGGATTTATATAAATCCACTGGAAGACATTTTATACCTCTGGCGTACATTTCATTAGCTACTTCAAGTATTGTTAATAGATTTTTCTCTTTTTGTGTAATATCATTTCCTTTGCTCTCGATCTCTTTTATTTCCATCTGCACCCTGTCGCGGCCTTTAGATACTATATCAGCATCAAACACATCTGCCCTGACTGTAAAATACGTAACATAGAAAGCTTCTGGATAATAAACCTTAAACCATGCAATTCTAAAAGCCATAGTCACATAAGCCGCAGCATGTGCTTTAGGAAACATATACTTAATCTTCTTACAGGATTCAATATACCAATCGGGAATTTGCTTTTCACGCATCAATTGCTCATACTCGGGTTTTAGTCCTTTACCCTTTCTCACATCTTCCATGATCTTAAATGAAACCAACGACTCAAGGCCGTTTTTAATTAGGTACAACATAATATCATCACGAGTGGTTATAACACCCGAAAGTGTTGCAATACCGTTCCTAACAAGCTCTTGTGCATTGTTCAGCCACACATCTGTACCATGTGACAGTCCGGATATCCTTATTAGCTCTGCAAAGGTCTTTGGTTTTGTATCAACTAGCATTTGTCGAACAAACTTTGTGCCAAATTCAGGTACTCCATATGTTCCAACTTCACTTCCTATATCCTCAGGTGAAACGCCCAAAGGTTCTGTACTTCTGAAAATCTCCATAGTCCTTTTCTCGCCTATCTGGATATCTTGAGGATTGACACCTGTAAGATCCTGTAGCATACGGATAACGGTAGGATCATCGTGCCCTAATATGTCAAGCTTTAATATTCTTCCACTTATTGAGTTGTAATCAAAATGAGTAGTTGTTATCTCGGATTGGGTATCATTTGCAGGTCTTTGAATAGGAGTGAAATCATAAATCTCCTTGTCATGGGGAACAATCATTACACCTCCAGGGTGCTGCCCTGTAGTTCGTTTAATTCCAGTACAACCCCTAACAAGGCGATTAACTTCAGCGTTAGTCGCAATGATCCCCTTGTCATTAAGATATCCCTTTACAAATCCATAAGCAGTTTTTTCAGCAACAGTGGCTATGGTTCCTGCTCTAAAAACATGACCCTCACCAAAAAGCTCCTCGGTATATTTGTGTGCATTTGGCTGATATTCTCCCGAGAAGTTTAAGTCTATATCTGGTTCTTTATCTCCATCAAACCCAAGAAAAGTTTCAAATGGTATGTCATAACCATCCTTTATTAAAGGTTTTCCACATTTAGGACAGTCTTTATCTGGAAGGTCAAATCCGCAACCTGTGGTCTTGTCTGCATCAAAAAACTCAGAGAAAAGACAATTACCACATCTATAGTGTGCTGGTAGAGAGTTCACCTCAGTAATGTCAGTAAGATATGCCACAAAAGACGAACCTACAGAACCCCTTGACCCAACAAGATATCCGTCTTCCATTGATTTTAGCACGAGTTTTTGAGCAATAATGTACATTACAGAAAACCCGTTCTTAATTATTGAGGTTAGTTCCTTATTCATTCTGTTATGTACAATTTCAGGTAACGGGGAACCATATAGTAACTTTGCTTTTTCCTCGGTCATTCTTTGTATGTCTTCTTCAGCACCTTCAATGTGTGGTGGAAATGTACCATCAGGAATGGGTTGGATTTCTTCAATCCACTCTGAAACCAGTCTTGTATTTTCTACAACAACCTCATAGGCAGTATCATCTCCAAGATAGGAAAATTCCTCAAGCATTTCGTCGGTTGTACGTAAAAAAAGCGGTGCTTGATTATCAGCGTCGCTATAACCTTGACCTGCCTGAAGTATACGTCTATATATTTCATCTTCTTTATCAATAAAGTGAACATCACAAGTAGCAACCACTGGCTTGTCAAGCTTATGAGCCAGGTCAACAATCCGTTTATTTATTTCTTTCAACGAATCATAATCAGGAACCTGCCCAGAATCGACTAAAAAACCATTGTTGCCAAGAGGTTGTATTTCCAAATAATCATAGTTAGAGGCTATTTTTATTACCTCATCTTCATCTTTTTTATTAAGTATTGCCCGATATACTTCACCTGCTTCGCAAGCGCTGCCCAAAATAAGCCCTTCTCTGTATTTCTCTAAAACGGCTTTCGGTACTCTGGGTCTTTTATAGAAATAATTTATGTGGCTTTCAGATATTAGCTTGTACAGATTTTTAAGTCCTGTATAATTTTTAACCAATAATATTGCATGATATGTATCAGAGTTTTTATAGTCAATATTACCATCGTGATCAATTTGATCCTCACCAAGCAAGTAAATTTCAACACCGTATATTATCTTTATACCTGCTTTTTTTGCAGCCAAATATGCATCGGGAAATGCCTGAACAACTCCGTGATCTGTTATTGCAACTGCTGTATGCCCCCATTTTGCAGCTCTGTCAATCATTTCTTTTACAGGTGTTATTGCGTCTAGTTGGCTCATTTGAGTATGTAGGTGAAGTTCAACACGTTTTTGGTCAGCATTATCCATTCTTTCGTCAACAAAAGTTTTTACTATGCCTTTTGCCATAATAGTCAATTCTTTGCTAAAGGAATCAAACTGAGCTTCGCCATGTACTAAAAACCACGAGCCCACCTTAACATTCTCCTCTAAATCGGGTAACTGTTTTTCATTTACAAAGCATTTAACTGTAATTGAATGTGTTAAATCTGTTACATCAAACGAAAACAATGTTCTCTGGCTTTTCAATAAACGAGACTCTATGCGAATAACTCTTCCTTTAACTGTAACTGTTCCAGAATCAATGGTAATCTCATTCATTTTTTGTATTTGGGTTTTATCAAAATCTTTGCCATAAACTGAGTTTGGATCGTTTGACTTTCTTCTGCGTCTGTTGCCATTGTACGGAGCAGCGTTGTCAGAAGCATTTTTTGTGCTATTATTGCTATTATGAGTATTATGTATATAATTAACTACTTTTTGAACGGTTTGCTTTTCAAGCTCCATTTTTTCTTTTATAAGTTGTTCTTTTGTTTTTTCATCCATTGAAGGATCAACAAACTCAACCGTTATATCTCTATCAAAATGCGTTTTTATATAGTCTTGAAGATATTTATCGCATTGACCAGATTGCAAAATCATTTTACATGTGGTTTTTAAGTAAATCATAAGCTTGTTTCCCTGTATTTCAAATTCAGAGCTTTCAAGCAAAAAACCGTAATGTTTTGATTTGTTTGAAATGGCTTGCAAAAAGTAATTCTTACAATTCTCAACAACTTCATTATGACTTTCATCAAATTTAAAACAAGGTATAACTTTTATAGAAGCATTAAAATATCTACACAATGTCTTTTCTAATGAATTTATAAGTTGCATTTTTACAAGACATGGCAATTCAATGCTTATTTGCACCTGAGAAGCGGATTTTATATACGCAAGGTTTGAAACCGTTGCATCTTGAAATGCATCAATTAATTTCGCATCCATTTTGACTTCACTAAACATTTCACAGAATTTCTGCGGCTTATCAGTAGTATTTCTCATGTTGTATCCCCTCGTAAAAACCCTTTTATTCATTACCATAATAATAACATATGGCAAGGGGCTATACAAAGTATATAATTTTGTAAGTGGTGGTCAAATGTAAAACTAAATCAGACTCTAAAGCAAGAATGGGTCTAATATAGTTATACAATTAACTTCGGGAAAGTCGGTATGCAAAACACAATTTCAACTGTTGACATGAAAGGTTATACAGTATTATAATAGTTAAGCGTTTAACAATTTATATGGATAAATAGTCATATAGGAGGTTTTTTGTGAACTATAAAGATATAGTTATACGCTTTGGTAAGCTCCATATTTTACGGCGTATTGTCCATCAAAAGCTTACAATGGATTATCCTCTCCACCCTGGACAATTGCATTTGCTAGAGTTTATAAGTAAGAACGAAGGCTGTACACAAGCACAGGCAGCCAAACATCTGATGATTACACCCGCCTCAGTAGCGCTATCCACAAAACGTATGGAAAAATCACAACTTATTGAAAAGAAGACCGATCCCAATAACTTGCGGTGTAATAAGCTTTATATCACCGAAAAGGGTAAAAAACTGTCTGAAACGTTAAGAAAAACTTTCGATGAGTTTGATAGGGGAATGTTTAAAGGTTTCGAAGAAAGTGAACTAATAACGCTTACTAATTATTTAGATAGGCTAATTGATAATATAACAGACAAATATGTATTAGATGCAAAAAACGCAGACCTTCTGTCCATGGTTGCGTTACGTAAGAAGATAGAAACTGAAAGAAAGAAGGAATCTCTTAATGATTAAGAAATTACTACCTTATGCAAAAGAATACAAGTGGTATACTATACTTGCACCGCTGTTTATAGTATGCGAAGTTATTCTCGAAGTTAGTATTCCTCGTATTATGGCTAATATAGTGGATATTGGAATCCCAAATAAGAATTTAAATTATATAACTAACATGGGTATTTTAATGATCATTATGGCTGTTATGTCGCTGTTTTTCGGTGCAATGGCAGCACGACTATCATCCATTGCCTCAACAGGCTTTGCTAAAGAGGTTAGAAAAGGTTTATTCCATAAGATACAGGATTTTTCCTTTAAAAATATGGATAAATTCAGTACTGCTTCCCTTGTTACAAGACTGACAACCGATGTAAATCACGCTCAAATAACATTTATGATGATGATTCGTATGATGATAAGAGCTCCACTGATGTTTATTATGGCAACTTTTATGTCTATATCCTTGAATGCAAGACTTTCCACCGTTATCCTTATTGCAATACCTATACTAGGAATATCTTTATTTGTTATAGCAAAAAATGCTTATCCAAAGTTTAGGGTAATGCTTGAAAAATACGACAAGCTCAATAGCGTTGTTCAGGAAAACCTAATAGCAATACGTGTAGTTAAGGCTTTTGTACGCAGTGACTACGAAAATGAAAAATTCTGTGATACAGCAAACCAAGTACGAGAAACACAGGTGAGAGCTGAGAGAATTGTAATATGGAATTGGCCCATTATGCAATTTGTTATGTATAGCTGCATGCTTGCGGTATCATGGTTTGGTGGGAATCTCATTATAACAGGTGATATGCAACCTGGAGAACTGATGGGATTTATAAGCTATATAACCCAGATACTAGTTTCTCTTATGATGATTGCCATGGCTTTTGTTATGTTTGTCATAACACGAGCATCTTTAACTCGTATTAGAGAAGTGTTTGAAGAAGAAGTCGATATTAAAGAAAAAAGCCAGGATAGTATTTCTGAAGTAAAAGACGGCTCAATATCTTTCAATAATGTGTCCTTTAGCTATTTAGGTAATAAAGATAATTTGATTCTTCAAAATATAAACTTCTCAATAAACTCAGGTGAGTCCATAGGAATAATTGGAGGAACTGGTTCAGGCAAGACCACTTTGGTTCAATTAATTCCACGATTGTACGATGTAACTGAGGGAAGTATACAAGTAGCTGGTGTGGATGTCAAAGACTATAGCCTAACACATCTTCGTAATGCCGTAGCTATGGTTCTACAAAAAAATGTTTTGTTTTCAGGTACTATTAGGGAAAATCTCAAATGGGGTAATGAGAATGCTTCTGATGACCAAATAATTGAGGCTTGTAAGGCTGCACAGGCTCATGATTTTATTATGTCCTTCCCTGACGGATACGACACTATGTTAGAACAAGGTGGTGTGAATGTATCGGGAGGACAAAAACAGCGTCTTTGTATTGCCCGCGCACTGCTCAAAAGTCCAAAAATCATCATTCTTGATGATAGTACTAGCGCAGTTGATACTACAACCGACAGTAAAATTCGTGAAGCACTTAGAAGCACAGATCTATTTTCAAAGATATCAAAGAATTTGAGTGCTGAAAAAATTACAACAATAATAATTGCACAGCGAATTACGTCTGTAATGGATGCGGACAGAATAATAGTAATGGATGATGGAAAAATCGTTGCCATTGGTACTCACGAAAGTCTTTTGGAAACAAACGATATTTATAGAGAAGTTTATGAATCGCAGCAGAAGGGAGTTGTCGCATAATGTCCAAAGGTCAGAACCACAAAGTTGCTTTTAAACCGAAAAATGTAGGTACAACAATTAAGAGAATATTACAATATATGAAAGCTTATTGGCTCCAACTCATACTTGTTATATTGCTTGTGCTAATTAGTTCTGTTGCTTCAATTCTCGGAACATATTTGTTAAAACCATTATTTAACGATTATATTGTCCCATACATTGGGCAACAAAATCCTGATTTATCAGACTTTTTAAGATTAATAGGCATAATGGGAATAATATATGCCTCTGGTGCAGTAGCAACATTTGGGTATAACCGAATAATGATCAATGTTTCGACAAGTACATTATATAAAATACGTACAGATATGTTTACCCATATGCAATCCCTGCCAATTAAATATTTCGATTCGCACACACACGGGGAACTGATGAGTCGCTATACTAATGATACCGATACCTTAAGGAATATGCTTTCGCAAAGTTTTGTAAACTTGTTTTCATCACTGGTGACAGTTATCGGTATCTTTTTTGCGATGCTAATTTTAAGTCCTGTGTTAACCATCGTAGTTATTGTTATGCTATTTCTTATGACATTTGTTATAAAAAAGCTTGGAGCAAAAAGTGGTAAGTACTTCAGAGAACAACAGAGTGCAGTTGGTGAGGTTAACGGATATATTGAAGAGATGATAGAAGGCCAGAAAGTTGTTAAGGTATTCTGCTATGAAGATAAATCGAAGGAAGCATTTGATAAACTAAACGAAAAACTATTTGAAGCATCAAAACAGGCACATTCTTTCTCAAGTATGTTACGACCCATTATGGGAAATTTATCATATATTCATTACTCAATTACTGCGATTTTGGGAGCCGTTTTAGCACTGACTACCGGATTTGATCTGGGTTCTCTTGCGTCCTTCCTGCAATATACACGTTCATTTTCACAACCAATCACACAAATGTCAGAACAATTTAATAGTATAATAATGGCTTTAGCTGGTGCAGAACGTATTTTTGAATTAATTGACCAAGAGCCAGAAATTGATGATGGCGTTGTAACCCTTGTACATGCAGAGTTTGATGAATCGGGCAATCTTAAAGAAGCAGCACAACGAACTGGTATATGGGCATGGAAATATCCTCAGGAGGATGGAAGCGTAACATATACACAGTTAAAGGGTGATATACGGTTGTCAAATATCGTATTTGAATATGAGGAAAACAAAACCGTATTAAAAGAAGTTACTTTGTATGCCAAGCCCGGTCAAAAAATAGCATTTGTAGGCTCAACAGGAGCTGGAAAAACCACTATCACAAATCTAATTAATAGATTTTATGATGTTCCTGAGGGTGAGATTCTATACGATGGCATTAATGTAAAGGACATAAAAAAGGCTGATTTAAGGCGCTCTTTATCAATGGTACTTCAAGATACTCATCTATTTACTGGTACTGTAATGGACAATATCCGATATGGCAGACTTGATGCTACTGATGAAGAGATCATTGCTGCGGCAAAACTTGCAAATGCCGACACATTTATCAGACACCTTCCTGAAGGATACAACACGGTAATTACAGCAGATGGAACTAACCTAAGCCAAGGACAAAGACAATTGCTTGCCATAGCAAGAGCTGCTGTTGCCGATCCTCCAGTCTTAATCCTTGACGAGGCAACTAGTTCTATTGATACTAGAACAGAGGCGCTTATAGAAAAAGGTATGGATAAACTAATGGAAGGAAGAACTGTGTTTGTAATTGCTCACAGATTATCCACCGTCAGAAATAGCAATGCCATATTGGTGCTTGAAAACGGAATGATAATAGAGCGAGGGGATCATGAGGACCTAATAGAACAGGGCGGTAGATATTATCAGCTTTACACAGGTATGTTTGAACTAGCGTGATAGAATTAGTATTTTACTGCATAAAAAAGCGGCATAATAGGATTAACATTTGAAACAGCTGTTATCCTAAGTGGAGTCAGTAGTATAAAAAAGCGGCAGAGTAGTGTTAACCACATAAATAGCTCTGCCGCTTCTAATCTATTTTCCCTATTTCACTAAGTGGGTAGATCCTAAATATTGCTCTTCCAGCTACTCTGTCTTTTTTTATCGGACCGAATACTCTGCTGTCTTTGCTTGCTCCTGGAAGTCGGTTATCTCCAAGAACATAGATATAGCCATTTGGGACCACCATATCACTAAAAGTCCCTGTTGCGAAAGTCTCTTGGCCAGTAGTGTATGATTCTTCAATGATTTCACCATCTACAAAAACCCGACCATCAAGAATTTCAACTTTCTGTCCTTCAGTTGCAAGTATGCGTTTTACAGCATAGCTTTTATTATCGCTCAATAACTCTGGAATCTTGATAACAACGATATCACCCTGTTCTATATTTCCAAACCTCAAAGTGAGCTTTTCGATAAAAATTATATTGTTATTCTTTAAGGTTGGCAGCATTGAGTTTCCCTGAACTATCGTTAGCTGACCTATGAAAGTAATAACAAACAGAGTAACGACAATGGCTAGTACAATATGTACCAGCCAGTCGATTATTTCTTTTTTTAATGCTTCATTACTATTATTCATCATCCATTTCCACCTGTTGAATATGGAGTTCTTTTAACTGCTTTTCATCAACCAGGTCGGGCGCTCCTGTCATTGGGCACGAAGAGTTCTGGACTTTTGGAAAAGCAATTACATCACGAATTGAACTACATTTTGCCATGAGCATAATCATTCTATCTAAGCCAAAGGCCAATCCGCCATGGGGTGGTGTTCCATANTTAAATGCTTCAAGAAGGAAACCAAATCTCTTTTGCGCCTCGTCGTCGGAAAAACCAATGAGTTTAAATATTTTCTTCTGGAGTTCCTGGTCGTGAATACGTACGCTTCCACCACCTAATTCAACACCGTTTAATATAATATCATATGTCTTGGAACGCACTTTCCCGGGCTCTGTATCCAGCATAGGTATATCCTCATCCATAGGTGCTGTAAAAGGATGGTGAGTAGCAACCCAGCGCTTTTCTTCATCGTCAAATTCAAAAAGTGGAAATTCCGTTACCCAAAGGAAATTAACCTTACTTTCATCAATGAGGTTAGTTTTTTGTGCAATGTCAAGACGCAGATGACCAAGAGAATCAAAAACAACTTTATTTGTGTCTGCAACAAAACAAATTAAATCCCCTGGCTCTGCATTAACTTTTTTGAGTATCTGCTGTGTTTCATCTTCTGAAAGATATTTTGTGAAAGAAGACTTTATGTTGCCTTCTTCAACAACAATCCATGCCATACCCTTTGCACCATAAGTCTTTGTAACCTCGGTTAATGCATCAATCTGCTTTCTTGAAAACTTTGGACCGCAGCCCTTTGCATTAATGGCTCTTACACTGCCACCATTTTCAATTGCACCTGAGAAAACCTTAAAGCTTGTATTTTTCACTATATCGGTTACATCAATCAATTCCATACCAAAGCGAGTATCGGGCTTATCCGATCCAAACCTATCCATGGCTTCACTATATGTCATAACTTGGAACGGAGTTTGAACTTCAACTCCAATGGCTTCACTGAATACTCGTTTTAAAAACCCTTCATTCATTTCTAAGACATCAGGAACATCCACAAAAGACATCTCAAGATCTATCTGCGTAAATTCAGGTTGTCTGTCAGCACGTAAATCCTCATCTCTGAAACATTTTGCAATTTGAATATATCTGTCAAACCCTGAGACCATCAGTATTTGTTTGAAAAGTTGTGGAGATTGAGGAAGCGCAAAATACCTGCCAGGAAATACCCGGCTTGGAACAAGGTAATCCCTTGCACCTTCGGGTGTGCTTTTGATCAGTATGGGGGTCTCAATCTCTATAAAACCATTTTCATCAAAATAGTCCCGAGTAATTTTTGCCACCTTATGCCTTAATATAAGGTTTCTTTGCATATTTGGGCGTCTTAAGTCCAAATACCTGTATTTCATTCTCGTAGCTTCGCTTGTATCTGAATCCTCTTCAATATGAATAGGTGGTGTTTCAGCTTTGCTTAATATTCTAAGCTCACTGACAATAACCTCCCAATTACCTGTTGCCATATTGGGGTTAATTACTTCCCTATTTTCTAAAGTTCCCCTAACTGCTATAACAAACTCATTACGTATTTGTACAGCCTTATCATGAAGCTCTTTGTCAAGTTCATCCTTAAACACTATTTGTAATAGCCCAGTTCTATCTCTAAGATCTACAAATATTAGCTTGCCAAGATCCCTTCTTTTTTGAACCCAGCCCATGACCACAATCTCACGTCCGATATCTTCAGCTGTGACCTCTGCACACATATGAGTTCTTTTCATTCCTGTTAGATTTTCTGCCATTAAATTCATCTCCTTTAATTGAAAAAGCCTTTATACAAAACATGCTAAAACACATATTATTAAATATCCCTTGTGTCAAAGCTATTTAGCCTAATTTCCAATTTTGTACTTCAATAATCTGTCAACTATAGTATCAATATTGATATCTTTAGTTTCACCTGTTGTCATATCCTTTAATTCAACCTTCCCGCTTTCAACTTCATTATCACCTAAAATAATAATAAACCGAGAATTAATTTTATTTGCATATTTCATCTGTGCTCTAACNCTTCGCGCCATAATATCTTTATCACATGAAATGCCAGCAGCTCGTAATTTTAGTGTGAGGCTCTCGGCTAGTTCCTCGGCCTGTTCACCGACAAAACCAATAAAAATATCCGGGCTTTTCGGTGCTGGAATTTCTATTTTTTGATTGTCCATTTCAAGTAAAAGCCTTTCAACACCAAGTCCAAACCCAATGCCCGGAGTTGGAGTTCCACCGCAAGCTTCAATNAAACCATCNTATCTGCCTCCGCCGCATACCGTACCTTGTGACCCGATATTTTCAGATACAAACTCAAAAACNGTNCGGGTATAATAATCTAAACCACGAACAATGCCTTTATCAATTGAAAAAGGTATATCCATAGCAGTTAATTTACTCTTTACTCTTTCAAAATGTTTTGCGCAGTCCTCACAAATATGATCCAGTAAAGCCGGAGCATTTACTACCATTTGCTTGCAACTATCGTCTTTACAATCTAATATACGCATGGGGTTCCTGTCATAACGCTCTTTACATGTATGACAAAGATTATCAAGTTTCGTTCCGAGGAATTCTTTCAGCTTTTGATTATATTTTTCTCGACATGTTGGACATCCAATGCTGTTAATGTTCAATGCAAGATTCTTAATTCCAAGTTCTTTAAAAAACAAATGTAGTAGTGAGATTACCTCTACATCAGCGCCAGGATGGGCAGCCCCAAACAATTCTACGCCAAACTGATGAAACTCACGATACCTTCCTTTTTGAACATTTTCATAGCGATATGCCGTAATATCATAAAATAATTTCACAGGCTGAGCCCAGGATGACATACCATTTTGGATATAGCTTCTTACCACACCTGCAGTACCTTCAGGTCTTAATGTAATGCTCCTTCCACCCTTGTCATTAAAAGTATACATTTCCTTTTGTACAATATCCGTCGTATCCCCCACACCCCGCTCGAACAACTCAGTATGTTCGAAGACTGGAATACGAATCTCTTTATAACCAAACCTATTGGCTATTTCTCTGAATTTTTCTTCTACATAATACCATTTGTGTATCTCATCTGGTAGAATATCTCTCGTTCCTTTGGGTGCTTTAGCTAACATTTCCATCACTCCCATAAAATAATAAAATTCGACTGTTTTTATTGGATCAAAAAAACCCCTGTCCACAAAAAGGGACGAGAGGCATTCCCGCGGTACCACCCTATTAGAAGGATTACTTCCACTTTTGTCCTTAACGCAGACGAATCGTGTTGAACTACAGGTATTACCATTCATCCAACCAGCTCCAGGGTGTCCCTTCATCATACTGTTATCCCAAAAGCACTCTCAGTCACGACGCTTTCTCCCTGTGGACAGTAGGATGACTTATCCCTTTCGTTGCCTTTTACATGTTGATATGATTATAAATGAATTTGTAAGGCATTGTCAACCATAATTTACAGCTGTTGTATGAGGACACGCTATGCACCTTTGTTTTCACTGGTTATGCCTGTAGTGTGAAAATAATTGTATTAGTACTTGCAGGCATTTCTTTGATATTAAGGCAAAATATTGGACAGTTCTTCTCGCATATTTATTGCTTCTTTGCGGCAGGCAATATCAAACTCATTTTCTGTGTATTTATCTTGGTNTTTCTTTGATTTATAAGCACACATCAAGCTTCTTGAAGCATTAATTATTGCACCAAGTCCTTCTTTATCGAAAGCATNAGCAACGTCCTTTGCTCCCCCACCTTGTGCACCATAACCCGGAACTAGGAAACATGTGTGGGGCATTCTTTTGCGCAGAGATTTCAACTGCTGAGGCCATGTAGCACCAACAACAGCCCCCACAGAAGAGTATCCGCATTGCCCGATTAAGTCTTTTCCCCATTCCGAAACTAGATCTGCAACAACCTCATAAACTTTTCTGCCATCCTCTACCACAATGTCCTGTAGTTGGATTGATGAGGGGTTGGATGTTTTAACCAGAATAAAAATACCCTTTTTATGCAAAATGCAATCGTCTATCATAGGACTTATACCATCAATGCCAAGATATCCGTTTACGGTTAGCGCATCTACATCATATGCTGCTTGCCATACATCTTCTTCTAACAAGGTCTGTCCAAGATATGCGCTTGAATATGCTTGTGATGTTGAACCAATATCATTTCTTTTACCATCGGCAATTACTAATAGCCCCTTCTTACGCCCATACATAACTGTCTGTTCAAATGCTTTAAGACCATCAATTCCATACATCTCGTAATAAGCAAGCTGTGGCTTTATTGCGGGTATAATATCTGCAACTGCATCGATTAATTTCTTGTTAAACTCCAAAATACTTTCTGAAGCTGCTTTAAAACTATTGCCATATAATTGAAGATTCTTTTTGCGAATTGATGAAGGTACGTAATCAAGTCTTGGATCAAGCCCCATAACTGTCGGGTTACGCATCTCCTTTACTTTATTCATAAGTTTGTCTATAAACATAAACCCATTCCTTTCTTATTAGAGTGCTTCTTATTTGTTTCTTATTCTTATTTGTTTCTTATTCTTATTTGCTTCTTATTCTTATTTGCTTCTTATTCTTATTTGCTTCTTATTCTTATTTGCTTCTTATTCTTATTTGCTTCTTATTCTTATTTGCTTCTTATTCCTATTTACTTCTCACATATTGTCTATATACATATATTTAATCTTCAGCACAAAAGAACCGTCCCCTTGTGTTTCTTGTGTTTGTGTTCTACAGCACAAAAGAACCGTCCCTCTGTGTTGGTTTTCCGTTAACAATTGTAGTGGTGACTTTTCCTGAAACGGGGAACCCGTTGAACGGCGAATTTTTGCTCTTNGACACAAATTTATCTACATCAATTACATAGTCTATGTTTGGATTAAATATAGTTATGTCAGCCATTTTCCCCTCCATAATCCTGCCTTTATCAATTCTTAAAATCTCAGCTGGCTTTGTAGACATTTTTTGAACAAGCTGGCTCATACTCATATAACCTGTTTTAACAAGTGCAGTGAAAGACAATGGCAGGGCAGTTTCAAATCCTACCAAGCCATTTGCAGCTATATCAAATTCTACATTTTTTTCATTCATATGATGCGGGGCATGGTCGGTAGCTATTATATCAATAGTTCCATCGCAAAGCCCTTTAATAATAGCCTCTACGTCCTCCTTATTTCTTAATGGTGGGTTTACTTTTGCCATGGTATTATATCCTTTACATGCATCCTCTGTAAGAGTAAAGTAGTGCGGGCATGTTTCTGCAGTAACCTGTATACCATTTCTTTTTGCATTTTTGATTATTTCCACACCGAAAGCCGTGCTAACATGACAAATATGGATGGGAACACCTAATTGCTTTGATAGAATAATATCCCTAGCTATCATTATTTCTTCACTGGCTTTTGATATCCCCCTTAAACCCATTTGAGTTGATAANGCTCCTTCATTCATGACGCCTTCTTCTACCAGGTAAGAATCTTCACAATGGCATATAACAGCTACATCAAACATCTTTGCGTATTGCATTACTTTCTTCATAACAGATGAGTTCTCTACACAACGGCCATCATCTGATATTGCTACTATACCGGCTTGCTTCATCTCACCTATTTCAGCAAGTTCTTCTCCCTTAAGACCTTTTGTCATAGCGCCTATTGGAAAAACATGCACGTATCCTTCCCTTTGCGCTTTATCAATTATATACCGTATAACAGCCTTGTTATCTGCAACAGGATTTGTATTAGCCATGCAAGCAACAGATGTAAAACCACCCATAGCTGCGCTTTTCGTGCCTGAAACAATATCTTCCTTATATTCAAATCCCGGGTCTCTAAGGTGACAGTGCGCATCTACAAGACCTGGAAGTANATATGAACCTTCTGCATTTAAAACTAAATCAGCTTCTGCCAAANAATTTTCCTCTAGCTTTGTTATAATCCCATCTTCTATAAAAANATTTTGCTTCTTTTCGTATTCATTTGTTACAACGATACCATCTCTTATAAGTATTTTCACTTCTAATCCCCCATTCTTTTTAATGAGTGTTTATGCAAATTATACGCCAAACAGTATTTTGCCTTTACTACTATGCATATACCTCTTGCATGGGTATACTAATTATATTATTGTAGTTAACTTCTTTTTTACTTTCTTTTCCTGATAACATATAAAGTAATGCCATCCTAACAGCAATTCCGTTAGTTACTTGTTCATTTATAACGGAATTTCTTCCATCTATTACATCTGAAGACATCTCCACACCACGGTTTACAGGACCTGGGTGCATCCATAATGCGTTTTCCTTTGCCAAATACATGTTTGATTCATTTAGTCCAAAAAACTTGGCATACTCGTTTTTTGTGGGAAATAGTGCATGTTTTTGGCGCTCAAGTTGCATTCTNAATCCCATTACAACATCGGCCTGATAAAGAGCATCATCGATTGTTGGTGATAGTTTTGCACCCATACTTTCTATTTCGGTAGGTATTAATGTAGAAGGNCCGAAAATCACGGGTTTTGCCCCCATTTTNATAAGNCCCATTATATTACTTCTTGCAACACGGCTGTGATATATATCACCAATTATTGCTACTTTTANTCCTTTTAATGACTTGTAATACTCACGAATAGTAAACATATCAAGCAGAGCCTGTGTCGGGTGTTCATGCATCCCATCTCCTGCATTTATTACAGATGAGTTTACATTTTTGGCTAATAGATGTGGAGCGCCGGACATACTATGNCTAATTATTATTATATCCGCTCCCATTGAATCCAGGGTTTTNCCTGTGTCAATAAGTGTTTCCCCTTTAGCGACGCTACTTGTAGAAACATTAATGTTAATGGTATCTGCACTCAAGTACTTTGCAGCTAATTCAAAAGATACTCTAGTTCTTGTGCTGTTTTCATAAAATAAAGTCAGTACGGTTTTGCCACGTAAGTAATTAGTTTTCTTTGTCCCGCTTAGAATGATTTTTTTCATAATTGAAGCAATGTCAAGTACTGATGAGATTTCATCGGCAGTTAACTCAGAAATGCCAAGTACGTCTTTTTTGTTAAGTTTCATAGCCTATCCCCACCTTCATTTATTACTTTTGAACCTCAATGGGTTCACTTGGTTATCAAAATTATGCAAAAAAAATAGTAAGACCAAAATCTTACTATTTTTAAAAAATAAATATTTTATTAACTTCAATAATTGAAAAAGGAAATACGATGCCTTGGGAAATAAACTCTTTCCTTTTTGGATTGATCATCACCCCAAAAATGTGCAACATCGTCACCCCTTTTCACGCATTTTTAATATCGTATCATAAATTTTTTGTATTGTCTATAATAAAAAAAAATTTTTAAAACTCGTTTCTTGAGAAGTTTAGAGAAGTTTTGAGAAGTCTAAGGTAGTCAAACATATGCGACATAGAAATTCATTCAATGCCCTTATACTCAGCTTTGTTATATGAGCAGGGCTTAGGCTCTTACTGTTCATATGGTGTTTGCGCTCCCTTATGGCAACTATTACTTATTGAAATCAGATAGACATTATGTTAACCTATATTCAGAAAATTGATACATTTGAAAGGATAGGAGGGTTCTGGTGCAACAGCATATTCAATTGATTCATAAGAAACTGAATAATTTAAATAAAGTTTCTAAAACATTAATAAGAATCGGCTTTTGCTGTCTAATTCTATTAGCATCAGCATCTGCTATTCTGGCTATTGTTAATATGCTAGAACCAGTAAACTATTCTAGACTACCTCTTTTGATCCAATCTCTTTTCACATATGGTTTTTATGTATGGGCAGAATTGACAGTTGGTGCGTTAATATTTGATTATGTCTTTCAGTGATTAATCCATGGCACTAAAATGTATAGCAGCAATACAGCCAGTAAACTGTTTTTATGTCAATACATGATTGTATGCCATTATTATTCTCCAAAATGACTGTTTTGTTTTATAACAAACCTGTCTCTTAATTTCGGCCTAGCTATCTTCGCTAGGCTTTTTTATGTTGTCGATATGTCAAATTAAATGGGAATCTAAAAAAAGCCTTAGATCTTCATCAGAAATATACACTAGCACCCTTGCAGGGAAATTCTCTTGGTTATTGTCAAGAAAATCAAACTCGATTTTTCGTTCATCGCAGTATACTCTTAGGTATTCCAGTTCTTCTTCATTTTCTACTGTAATTACCGGGTAGAATGCACTTTCCATTATGTTCCCACCATTCTATGATTTATTTATTATATTATAGCATGAATCAGAATGATNCATCTTATATTAATCAAAAATAAGCCTGCTCAAAAAGCAAGCTTATTTTATATAATATAAGTTAATCAGATGTCATTGTCATGCATTTCTTAAAGTCTTTTTCGCTGCACGTTTTCTCCAACTTAACCACAATGGACTTGCAATAAAAACAGATGAGTAAACACCAG
>JGI24709J26583_10000340_pt1 | contig 39219 bp, 41 predicted proteins | sample BioPla2DNA1_FD_26583 | JGI IMG/M metagenome (IMG submission 26583) | reverse complement strand
AGTGACAACTATATCACTCTAAATAATTGTGCTGCCAATCGTTTTTCCGACATCAAATGGTGTCTGATTGGACTAGATCAAAAAAACAAAAGACTTGCTATAAAGCCAGTCACAAAAAAGGATATTGATTTAGGCATTTACCCCACTGAAAAATTGCATAAAGTAAATTTGGGAAGAGGATACGCAAGAATCGCTAACAAAAACTTAATGAAATCTTTAGAAGAGATAACTCACTATCCTTTAAGTGAAAATGCAAAATATAGCGCATCATTCGACGACAATGAAGTGATGCTAATAGTCGACTTAACAAGTAAGGAGGATTAACTTATGTTAACTATGTGGATTATTGTTGCAATTGGCGCATTTTTAATTGAAATCTTTACTTTAGGAAATCTAATTTGTATCTGGTTCATATTTGGCGCTTTAGCTAGTGCGCTACTCGCTTGGTTAAAAATTCAAGCAATCTGGCAATACATTACATTCTTTGTTGTTTCGATTGTTTCAATGTTAATCATTCGTCCACTAGCACATAATTATTTACGAGGAAATATTGTTCCAACCAACTCTGATCGCTTAATTGGTCAAAACGCTACTCTTACCAAAGAGATTGCTGAAGAAAGTTGGGGAGAACTTATTAAAGGTGGAGTTACCTGGAGTTGTGTCAGCGTTGACAATCAACCCATAGCCAAAGGCACTAATGTTAAAATTGTAGCTATTGAAGGCGCAAAATTAATTGTTAAAAAAATTGATTAAAGAAAGGACATATATTTATGGAAAAATTAATTATCTTCTTGGTACTATTTGTGATAGTTGCTGCTGTATTAATGTATACAGTTAGAATTGTACCTCAATCAGAAGCTTATGTCGTCGAAAGACTTGGGGCTTACCATGCAACATGGACTACAGGTGTACACTTTGTACTACCATTTGTTGATCGTATCAGTAATAAAGTTACTTTAAAAGAGGTTGTAAAGGATTTTGAACCTCAGCCAGTTATCACTAAAGATAACGTTACTATGCAAATTGATACCGTTGTATACTTTCAAATTACTGACCCTAAACTATATACTTATGGCGTAGTTGGTCCAATTAATGCTATTGAAAACTTGACTTCTACTACCCTAAGAAATATTATTGGGGACTTAGAGTTAGACGATACTTTAACTAGTAGAGATATTATCAATGATGAAATGCGTACCATCCTAGATGAAGCAACTGACTCATGGGGAATCAAAGTAAGAAGAGTTGAAGTTAAAAATATCTTGCCACCTAAAGACATTCAAGAAGCAATGGAAAAACAGATGCGTGCGGAACGTGAAAGACGTGAAGCAATCTTAAAAGCGGAAGGTGACAAACGTAGTGCTATCTTAGTAGCTGAAGGTGAAAAAGAATCAGCACTATTGAGAGCTGAAGCTAAAAAACAAGCACTAATCGCTGAAGCGGAAGGTCAAGCTGAAGCTTTATTTAAAGTTTATGAAGCACAAGCTAAAAGTATTGATTTAATCAACCAAGCTCGTCCTTCAAAAGAATACTTAACACTTAAATCTTTAGAAGCTTATCAAAAATTAGCAGATGGTCAAGCAACAAAAATTGTTGTTCCAAACGAATTACAAAGTGTTGCTTCACTACTGACTTCAGCTAAAGAAATCGTAAAGTAAAACAACTTATTATTTAAAGTCACTACAAAAACAATAAAGACTGAGGTGACACCTAAAAGTTATACTTTTATCAGACACATTTAATAATAAATGTGTCTGATTTTTTAAATAGTCTTACTTTAATTGTTGACTATATAATCTGGCATAAACACCATCATTATTAATTAATGTTTGATGGTTTCCTTGTTCAATAATTTCACCTTTATCAATAACTGCAATTTCATCAGCGTTTTTGATTGTTGATAAACGATGGGCTACGACAATTGTTGTTCTTCCTTGACAAAGTTCATCTAATGACTGTTGAATCATTACTTCCGTAGCATTATCTAAAGCACTTGTTGCTTCATCCAAGATTAATATGGCTGGATTTTTTAAAAATACTCGAGCTATAGATAATCTTTGTTTTTGTCCACCCGATAATTTTACTCCTCTTTCTCCTATTTGAGTATCATAACCCTCTGGCAGTGTTTCAATATAATCATGAATATTAGCTCTTTTAGCTGCATCAATAACTTCTTGGTCACTAGCATCTAGTTTACCATATAAGATGTTATTTTTAATTGTGTCATTAAACAAAAATACATCTTGTTGAACAATACCAACATTTCTTCTTAATGATTCTCTAGTTACTTCTCTGATTTCTTTGTCATCAATGAATATTTTACCTTCCATAATTTCATAAAAACGAGGAATTAAATGACAAATCGTCGTCTTACCTCCACCTGATGGACCAACCAAAGCAAACTTTTGACCAGGATTAATAGTTAATGACACTCCTTTTAAAACTTCACTATCTTCACTATAGCCATAACTTACATTTTCAAAAGTAATCTTACCTTTTACATTATCTAATTGAGTAGCATTTTCACCATCTTTTTCAACTTCAATATCCATAATTTCACAGAATCTTTCAAATCCTGTAACACCATTTTGGAATTGTTCCATAAAACCAATTAGTCTATTAATAGGAGTGATAAATAGACTTATTGAAACAACAAAAGCACTGTAATCAGCAAAGTTAATCTGCCCACTGTATAAAAATATACCCCCAGCTACCAATACCACAACATTAAATATGTCTATAACAAAAGCTGTGGAACTATGATATTGAGCCATTGCTTTATACGAATCTTTTGAAGCTTTTTGAAACTCTTGGTTTCCTTCTTCAAATTTTTCAATTTCTTTTTCATCATTAGTAAAAGCTTTAGTAACTCTAACTCCTGAAATGCTTGTTTGAAGCTGACCACTGATTATACTATTTGCTATTCTAGTTCTTCTTCTGGCAGAAGTGTAGGAACCTCTGATTTTTGTAGCAATATAAACCAATATTGGGATAATTGTAAAGACAATTAATGAAAGTGGTACATTAATCGTTAACAAATAAGCAAACGATAATCCTAGAGTGAAAAATGAAATAATAATATTTTCTGGGCCATGATGAGCCAATTCACAAATATCAAACAAATCACTAGTCATTCTAGTCATAATTTTACCTGTTTCATGATCATCAAAAAACGAAAATGGTAAAAGCTGAATATGTTTAAATAAGTCTAAACGCATGTCAGCTTGCATTGAAACTCCCATCATATGTCCATAATATTGAATAAAGTAATTTAATCCCATTTTTAATAAATATGCCAGCAATAAAACAATCCCAAAAATGATAATTAAATCAAATTTTTTGTTTGGAATTAAATCATTTAACATTTCCCTGGTAATAATTGGATAAACAATAGCAATAATTGAAACAGAAAGTGAAGCTAACATATCCAAAACAAAAATCTTTTTATAAGGTTTATAATAACGGATAAATCTTTTTAACATAACTTACAGCCTTCCTTTAGTAAACTGATATAAAGCAATACTAACTGCATTACACAAATTTAATGAATCAATTGTATTTAAATGCTTAATTAAGACACTTTGACCATAGTTTTGATAATTAGATGGTAAACCTGTTGCCTCATTACCAAACACGAGTGAATACTTATTGGTTACTTCAATTTTATCTAAGTGTTTAGCTCCATCTAACATAAAAGTAAAAACATCTCTTTTCTCAACTGCTTTTAAATATTCTTCAAAACTTTCAAAATATTGGAAATTTAATCTAAATACAGCTCCCATACTTGCTCTAATAGTTTTAGGATCAAAAATATCCACAGCTGGTGAAATAATAGCAATATCACTGATGCCAAAACCAATAGAGGTTCTAATAATTGTTCCTAAATTACCCGTATTTGAAGGATTAACCAAAACGACATGATTGCTTTTGGGATTTACTTTGCTTTCATATTTATTAAAAGCTCCTATAATATAACAGTTTTCTTTGCTAGAAACAATATTAAATATCTTATCGGAATAAATCATTTCAATCCCATGTTTTATGCATAAATTTTTAATGCGCTTAAAAACTTCATTTTCATTTTGTTTTGAATGGATATAAACATTGATTACTTTTTGGGGATACTGTAAGAGCAGCTCCAGTGTTAACTCTGTTCCTAATGCATAAGAATAATCAAAATTCTTTTTATATTTTTTCATTATAATACCTCCATTCTTTTAAAAAGTCCCTAGGGGCTATTTATTAGTAAATATATAGTTAAACAAGTAATTAACGACGCCTATTGGTGACAAAACTAGGTATATCGAAATCATCTTTTTGTTCAATAGAATCTTGAACTGGTTCAAAACTTGCTCTTTCATAAATTTGACTATCAACTTGATCAAATCCTGTAGCAATAACTGTAACAATAATTCTATCACCCAGTGCTTCATTATAAGCAACACCAAAGACAGTATCAATTTCATTTCCAGCAACTTCATTAACATATCCAACAGCTACTTTGGCGTTATCAATAGTTAATGTTGCAGCACCACTTACGTTAATAATGGCATTTTTGGCACCCTGAATATTAGCCTCTAATAGTGGACAACTAACTGCTCTTTCAGCTGCAAGTCTTGCCATATCTTCTTTATTATCTACTTCACTAGCATCAACTTCACCAACACCAATTAAAGCTGTTCCTTGACCTTCTAACACCGATTTAACATCCGCAAAATCCAAGTTGATTAGTGCATTATAAGAAATTAAATCTGTAATTGTCTGTACTGCTTGTCTTAAAACATTATCAGCTTCTAAGAAGGCTTGATTTATAGGGAATGATCCTAAATTCGTTCCCACTTTTTCATTTGGAATAATGATTAATGAGTCAACATGCTTTCTCAATTCATCTAAACCATTAATAGCTTGCATTGTTCTCTTTTTACCTTCAAACTTAAATGGTTTTGTGACTATTCCAATTGTTAAAGCACCCGTTTCTTGAGCACATTCTGCCAAAACTGGTCCAGCACCTGTGCCAGTTCCACCACCTAAACCAGCAGTAATAAAAATCAAATCAGCATCTTTTACTGCTTCTTTAATTTCATCAATTGATTCTAAAGCTGCAGCTTTACCTACTTCTGGTCTGCCGCCGGCTCCTAAACCTCCAGTAGTATTAGAACCTATCAAAAGTTTTTTCTCTACTGGAGAAGAAGCAAGAACTTGTCTGTCAGTATTGACAACATAAAAATCAACACCCACCAAGTTTGCTTCAACCATACGGTTAACAGCGTTGCAACCACCTCCGCCAACGCCAAATACTTTAATTCTTGTCACTGGATTAAAACTATTCATATTTCACACCTCATTCAACTTTATCTACAAATAACTTGTCTGTAATACTTTTAAATTTATCTGCCAGATTACCATCATGTTTTTCAACATTTGGTATCAGGTTTTGTCTATATGCACTTACATCAACACAATCTACCATTGGAGTAGTAATACTACATACATCTTTGTATTGATAGAACATTCCCAATGCTGCTACCCATTTTGGGTCTCTTGCACCTAGTATATCTGGGCAATAACACCTTACTGGTTTTTGCAATTTCACACTTAATGCTTTATCAAGACCTTGAAGCTGTGCCCCTTGACCTGAAACAACAACAGTAACATTATCTTTTTCAATAATTTCACTGCAATACATATAAAAGTTTTCAATCATATTTTGGCTTTCAACAAATACTGTCTCTTGTACATCCTTATATGTCAAACTATGAACAACTTTATTTTTATCAACCCAGCGAATGATAATTCTATCTTCTCCTTCGCTTTGACCAACAACTGCATATCTAAATAAAATCTTTAAGGCATTTTTATAATTGAGTCCATACCTATCTACTATAGTTTTAATCAACTTATTGTAACCTGAATTTTCTGAAAATCCAGTTATTAGTCGACCATTATAGATTAACAAGAATACAGTATGGTCTGCTTCTAAATATATATTAACCACATAATTGTTATAACTTTGTTCGAAAAGCGCTGCTTCACCACAACTGCTATAACCATCCTGATAAACTTCTAAAACTTGCAAACCTGCCTTTTCTACGATTGACAGATATTCGTACATTAGTAATTTATCTCCACAAATGAAATCAATATCACAAGATAACAATTCGCTTTTTTCATTAATTGGAGCTTTAGGGTAAACAATTGAATTTATCTTATAACTGGCACAAGATAAATTTAGTATTTCATAATCTGATCCGACATGCATTCGATATGCTTCGTCAAATATCTCCTTGATAGCTTCTTTATTAACTACCCCTTGAGTCAGAAGCCTGTCAAACTTTCTTTTCTCTTTCTTAAAACGATAACCAGGAATTGATAATAATACAGATTTTAGTGGCACTTTTAACTTTGCTGAAACATTAGCAACAGCCTCCCTAATAGCTTTAATCACTAAATTTTTGTCAACGATTTTATAACCATCAACACCTCTGCACTCTATTTCTTCTTTGGCAATCACATACAAAAAATCACTAGAAAACTCACCCACGATTAAACGGACTTCTCTATTAACTATTTGTAAAGCTGCTAAAATATTAGTTTTATTACCCAAGAAAAAGTACTCCTATCTTGATTATAATTTTATCACATTTATTGGATAAATGTAGTGCTATTTTAGATATTGAATAAATGCCATACTCCTTTTCTATCAGGTCTGTGCGCTGGTAATTGAAATAAATCATACGCAGGAATATCATTAGCTTCAATCAAAAGTGGTCCTTTATTAGAGAAAGCCACATCCCAACCAACATATCTAACCTCTGGAGTTATATGACTAGCTTTTTCACACATTTCTAAAGCTTCTTTCCAATCTGGGAATTTAAAGCCTTTTATTTGATAACCAGTTTGTGGGTGATTAACATACAAGTTTTTATATCTATCAACTGCATGATTCATAACAGTTCCTGTTTCAATATCGACTGGCGCTAACATTCCACCATTGTGAAAATTATCAACAAAACCAGAATTTCCTATTCTAAAACAAACACAAATAAAATGTAATTTGTCTTCTTTTAATATCGTTACTACTCTTGCAGTATTCACTGCTCCTGAATAAACTTTATTTATTTCATCATGTTGTTTGATAAGTTCTTCAAGTAAAAAATTTTTATTGATAAGATATTGGTAAAGTTTTTCATAATTTTCAAAATCTTGTACTTTAATTTTCTCTATTCCTACTCCACATGTTCCGATTATTGGTTTAGCCATAAAACTACTATGCTTCTTAAGAAAATTAATCACATCTTCTTTTTTGCTTCCATCAACTTTAATCCATTCACGTTTTAAAAATTCGCCATATCTTTCGTTGAATTCAACCTTGTTATCAATAAAATGTCTATAATTCTTATCATTATATTTTAAAACCAACCCATTATTTCTTCCTCTTGTTATATATGTATCTCTTTGCTCATCTGTTAAGTCATACATCTCAAAAAGATTATAATCACTATATCCTGAGCCATACTTAATAGCGCAATTTGTCATATCTTTGAAAATTGCCAACTTTGAAATTCCTGTTTTTTTATTAATAGCGTCAATGGTTTCAAACATTTGTTTATAATCCATTTTAAAAACTCTTTTAATTAAAAATAATAATTTCTTCATAATACCACCTCTTTTATTTTAGCATATTTCTTTTAGATGTTTTAATAAATATAACATTTTCTAAAACAAAAATACATAGTTTAATTATTGTGTGTTTTTATTGGAATATTTTTCTGTGATTATATTAAATTTAATATCGTAATATTAAATTTAATTCTTGCAATTTATTATGGTTAATGTTATTATAATCAAGCGTATGATTGAAAGGAGGTCACGGAATGTCAAGAGTATGTGCCGTCACAGGCAAAGGACCTTTATCAGGTAACAAGCGTTCAAATTCAATGAGAGCTACACGCAGAAAATGGAACGTTAACTTACAAAAAGTTAAAGTTGTTATTGATGGTAAACCGCAGACCGTCAAGATGTCAGCGAGAGCTTTAAAAACATTGAAGGCTCAACAAGATAAATAAGAAGTTAGTTTACTAACTTTTTTATTTTATAACACAATTTAAAAGCACTTGTCCCTTAATAGGACAAGCGCTTTTTTATAACTATATTATTTTTTAACATTCATGTTGATGGCAAATAGAACCAGTTGATTTCAAATTACCCTGTAAATATTTTTCTACAGCTTCTTTACCTTCACCTAAAACACCTATGATAACCTCAATATTTCTTTCATTAAAAATATTTACCGCTTTTGCTCCCATACCTCCACTTATAATTACATTTACTTCTTGATCTGCTAGAAAGTTTGGCAAAAATCCAGGTTTATGTCCAGGATTGGCAACAACTTCACTTTTTACAATTTCTTTATTTTCAACATTGAAAATCATAAACTCTTCACAATGACCAAAATGATCTGCTATCATATCTTTTACGGTTGCTACTGCTATCTTTAACATTTCTTTTCACTTCCTTTTTATATAATTATTTATCATTAAATCAATTTACCATTTTTTAGAAAAGTAAATCCATTGTTTTTTCATATACTTTTTTTACTTCTCTTCCAGAAATACAATCTACATCCACAATTGTTTGGCCACTATTTATAATCTTTACTACTTCAGAGTCAAAAGGTATTTTACCAACAAAATCTAACTTTTGATTTTCACAAATTTCTTCAATCTTGTTAGAGTTGTCAATATTGATATCATACTTATTAATACAAACTGCAATTTTGGTATTAAAACCTGCAGCTGTTTTAATAATACGTTGCATGTCACTAATTCCTGATACTGTAGGTTCTGCCACTATTAAAACCATATCAACTCCAGAAAGAGAAGCAATAACTGGGCAACCTATTCCAGGAGAACCATCAATAATTGCTACTTTAACATCAGCGTTTGCTTCTGACTTCATCTGTTTTTTTACTTCAGTTACCAATAATCCTGAATTTCCACTACCCATTTTAAGTTGAGCTGTAGAAAACGCTTTTTCTTTATCACTATACAACATTAACTCTCCAGCTACTTCTGGCACCATTTTTATTGCTTTTGTTGGACAAACAAATTCACAAACACTGCACCCTTCACAGGCATAAGGATTAATTTTATATACTTCATCTAGTGTAATGGCATCAAAGCGACAATTTTCATGACACTGACCACACTGAATACATTGACTTATATCAATTTCTGCTTTCTGCAGTCCATAATAATCACTTCTTACAGGTTCAATATCCCAACCACTGATAAGATGAAGATTAGGTGCATCAACATCACAATCAGCATAAACCTTGGCTTGAGATAATCTGATAAAGGCACTTGCGATTGTCGTTTTACCAGTGCCACCTTTACCACTAAGGATTAATAATTGTTTCATTTTGCACCTCCTTTATCACACTGTCAAGCAATAAGGAAAATAGCATTCTATAATTTTCATCTTTATTAGCAACTATTTCACCATTTGAATTTAACATTCCTAATTTATTATCAAAGTGAATTTTGCTTAATACTTTAATATTATTTTCAAGACAATATCTTTCTGCTGGATTATCTTCTTCTAGACATTTATTAAGAACTACTCCAAATGGTTTATCAAATAATTTAATTAATTGATAAACCATATCAAGATTATGAACCCCAAATAAAGTGGGTTCAGCTACTAATATACAGTAGTCTGCATCCTTAATACTTTCCATAACAACACAAGAACTTCCAGGTGGACAATCAATAACAGTCAGTTTGTTCTCTTTCAGATTCTTTTCAGATAACAACTTATTAATAATTGGTACCCCTGATGGTTCACCAGTATTTAATACTCCTGTATAAATAGTCACATTATCTGAAATACCTTTTTGAATTGTTCCAATTACTTTGTCTTTCTCCACTAAAGCCTTTTGAGGACATACTAAAATACAACCACCACAAGAATGACATATTTCATCAAAGATTTTCAGTTCATCATTTATATAAGCTAAAGCATTAAATTTACAAAAATCAACACAATTACGACAGCCATCACAAAGTTTACTATCTACTTCAGGGATTTTTACAGTAATTCTTTCTTTTTCAACCCACTTTGGTTTAAAAAATAAATGTCCATTGGCTTCTTCTACATCACAATCTATATAGGTTGCTTTCTTTGATACTGCAGCTAAATTTACGGACACCAGTGTTTTACCTGTTCCCCCTTTACCACTTAGCACAGCTATTTTCATATTATCTGTTCCTTCGGCCATGAAATCCTGCGTGTGTTCTTTCCAACAAAGAAAGTTTATTACTAGCAAACGCCTCAATATTTTCTTTAGCAGTAGTGTTTATTGCCTGATAAATCTTAATATCAGCTGCTTTTAAAACACTAGCAGCATTTTCACCTAGTTGAATAACTAATAAAGCATTTGCTTTATTATCAACTATTGTTTGCGCTGCTTTAATACCTGCTCCACCTGCAGCTGTTGCTGCTGTATTTACAACAAAATCACTTTCTTTTGTTTCTACATTATAAATTAGAAAATATGGCGCTCGTCCAAATGATAAACATACATTTGAATCTAAACTTTTATTTTCTACTGGAATTGCTATTCTCATTTCATTCTCCTTTCAATATTTGTTTTTTTACATTCTATTCAAAACGTCTGCCATGTCTTCCTCTATGACAGCCTCGACCACATCCATTTTCCTGTCCATCGCAAAGATGATATCTACCACCTTCAATAACTAATGTGGCTCCATTAACTAATGCTTCAGCAAGCTTCTTTCTAGCTTCAATATAAATACCTTGAACCGTACTTCGAGCAATATTCATTTGGTTTGCACACTCTTCTTGATTATAATTTTCCAAATCAATTAATCTAATGGTTTCATATTCATCAACTGTCATAACGATATTATTTTTTTCATTCAACACTTTGCCAAGTGGTCCAAATCTATTGTTTTTAGGCAAATTGCAGACTCGTCTAAATTTTACTGGTCTTGCCATAATAATATCACCTCCATAATACAACTAGAAAAACCAGAATGTTTCTGGTTACTTCTAATTTTCATTATAGGTATCTAGTTGTTCATCAACAACATCAAGTTGCTGTTGCAGTAAAGCTCTTTGCTGTTCCAACAGCTCTTTTTCAGTTTTAGGATTTTCTTGATTGATATCTGGATTTCTAGTAATATTTATTCCTAAACCACGTCTGCAAGATAGTCCTAAACCTAATCCTGCCCCAAAACTTGCAGCACACCCTAGTGCTCCAGCACGCAAACAAAATCCAGATCTTCTTCTCATTAACCCTAATCCTCTTGGTCTTCTTTCTCTTCTAAACATCGTTTTCACCTCCTTCATTAATGGCATATGCCATCTACTATTATTATACATTGTTTGTGGCATATGTCAATAACCGTTTCCCTACTCTAAAAAAACTACAGAAAAATCTGTAGTCTCTTTTGTTTTTCATTAATCTAAATTATATTTAACAACCTGAACATCCTTCAGGATCTTCAATTAACATTTGTTTTAGATAATTATCGTATATTGCTTTCAATTCATTTTTCTGCTCATCAGTCAATTCTTCATAACTATCAAGGTGTGTTGGCACTGTTCTTCTGTGTGTCGCAATGATTTCTCCATCTTTAACAAATATCAACATTGAAGCAACAATTTTTAAAACTCCATTTTCATCTACTTCGCTAATCCCAGCAAAATCAACATCACTTAAAAGTAACACTTTAGAAACTTCTTTATATAAACTAGCAAGTTCGCTATCAACACCATTTTCATAGTCCTGTCTTGCTTGTCTAATAGTGAAATAATATATCCTCATTCCTGGATATTCATTAACTGCATCAATTAAAACAGGCAAAGCTCTTCGACACCAAGAACACTCTGGCCAACCAAAATATACAACATGAGTTCCATTTATTAATGCTTCAATAACATCCTGCTGTTCAATATATTTAATTGAGTTATTTTCATTAATTTCAATACTTGTTATTGTTTTACCATTTTCATTTAACTGCCCATTTAAACTTTCATATTCTTCTTTAAATCTAACATTATCTGTCTTTACTTGATTAGGTTTACAGCCAGTTAAAGAAATCAACATTAAAAGTATTGAAATAATAATATTTATTTTTCTCATTGGTTCTCCTTCTTTAAACTTAAAAGACTATTCACTCCATGATCAAAACTTATAGGATTGTTGAAACAGTAAGAACCAGCAACTAAGCAATCACAATGATGTTCAACTGCCATTTTTCCAGTTTCATAATTTATGCCACCATCAATTTGAATTAAATAATTCAAATTGTTTTTTCTACGATAATCATGCAACCAATCGCATTTACCAAGCATGTTTGGAATAAACTTTTGTCCACCAAAACCTGGTTCTACTGACATTATTAGAACCATATCAATTTTGTGTAGAATAGGTTCTAAAATCTCTACTGGAGTATTAGGTTTTATTGAGATTCCTGCCTGTATTCCTTTTTCGTGAATCTTATCTATAACAGCATTACACTGCTGTAAATCGTTAACTGCTTCATAATGAAACGTTAACATATCTATTCGACAATTTTCAAAATAATCAATCGTTTCTAATGGATTAACTACCATAATATGCACATCAATAAACTTATCGGTAATCGTACATACTTGCTTTAAAATTTGTGGTCCAAAAGTTATATTTGGAACAAAGTTTCCATCCATAACATCATAATGCAACCATTGAGCATTTGATTTNTTAAACATTTCAATNTCNTTTTCAAGATTTAAAAAATTAGCTGATAATAATGATGGTGATACAATAATCATAATTCCCACTCCTTTCTTTGGTTACACAAAGGTACGACATCTAAATAATTTTTATATCTTAAAGATGAAACTCTACCTTCTTCAACACCTTTTTTAATAGCACAATCTGGTTCGTTTATATGTTGGCAATCATTAAATCTACAGTCTTCTTCTACTTTAAAATCTTTTATCTTTCCAATTAGAACTTTTGAATCAATCCACGAAAAGTCAAGTGATGAAAATCCTGGAGTATCTGCTAACCAGCCATCAGCAACCTGATAAAGCTGTGTGTGTCTGGTTGTATGTTTTCCACGACCTAAAGCTTTAGAAATTTCTTGGGTCTGTAAGGAAAAACTTTTATCCAATCTATTTAACAAACTGCTTTTCCCTACACCTGATTGACCAGCCAAAACAGTTACTTTATCTTTTAAAACTTCTTTTAATTTGGTTAATTCATCTCCAAAGCCAGTACAAATTACTTTGTATCCTGATTTACGATAATCTTCTATATACTTATAAATATCACTAGATTCATCAATTAAATCCATCTTTGTGATAATAATAACTGGTTCAATATCATTATAACTGATTAAAAATATCAACCTATCCACTAAAACATTTGAGAAATCTGGTTCTACAGCACTCATTACAATCATCGCTTGATCAACATTACTGATTGCTGGTCTAGTCATTTGATTTTTTCTTTCCAATATTTTCTGGATACAATATTGCTCATCAATAAGTTCAAACTGTACTTCATCCCCAACAACAGGCTTATCTTGCAAACGCACTTTACCCATCGCTAGTGAATCATATGCTTTTCCTTCACTATAAACTGTGTATTGATTCGATACAATTTTTATAATTTTCCCTTTCATATTAATAATAACTTAAAGTTATAACTACTCCTTCTGTTTGAACATAATATGTTCCCCAACTAGGACTACAGCCTACTACAGTACCTCGAGGGACAATATAATCTCCATTTTCATCCAAGTTATCTTCAATGTTGAGCTGATCTAGCATAACTTTTGCTCCCATTTCTTCCAACAATGCTTTTGCTTCATCAACGTTCATTCCTTCAATACTAAGTGGAATCATAAACGAAATGTCCGTTGCTACATCAAAGTTAATAATCTTCTTATCGGTTGGATCTAATATCATTCCTACATACAAACTTTGGGTAATTATTTCATCCTTTTTATGGTCTTTGCTTTCCACCAGCAAAACAATTACTTCAAATCCTTCTAATTCTAACATCGGTTTAACCGTATTGATATCTTTACCCACATAATTTTCAATTTCAAATTTCTTACCTAAGGAAACAGATAACACAACCTTACTATTTTTAATAACCTCAGTTCCAACTAATGGAGAAATTGAAAACACGATTCCTTTATCATAGTCAAAAGTAGATTCATAATCTATTCTTTCCACCTTCAGTCCTTGTGATTCAATTAAGATAATTGCATCTTCAACCTTATAATTCAAAACATTAGGAACTTTAACCATTTCTTTATTATTTGATAGTCCAGTAGATAGTTTAATCAATAAAAACAGGATTAGAAAAGCCAAAAGTATTGCTCCACCAATAGCAAAAGCATTCATATAATCAAGGTTTTTCTTCCTTTTTCTTTTTATCATTTGTGGTTTATTTTGCTTTTTATTCTCTTCTAATATTTTCTTTTGTTCAATTTCTTTTAAATCTAGTTTTGGTTCATAACTTCTAGCCAAATCTAAACAAGTTACCAAATCATTGTACATTTCCATGGCAGTTTTATATCTTAAATCAATGTTTCTCGCTGTTGCTTTAGTAACGATATTTTCAACTGATTGTGGAATCTGAGCATTGAAATTTTTAACTGGTGGCACATCGTTATGCATATGCTTAAGAGCCACTTCTACCGCTGTTTCACTATGATATGGCACGTCACCTGTCAATAGTTCATAAAACACAATACCTAATGAATATATATCAGATTGAACTTTCACTGGTTTTCCTTGAGCCAGTTCTGGAGCCATATAGTGAACTGAACCAACAACAGTATCAGTTTTTGTAATTTCCGAAACTCCAATTATTGAAGCTATACCAAAATCTGATAATTTTACCGTTCCATCATCTTTGACCAAGACATTTTGTGATTTAACATCACGATGAATAATCCCCATCTTATGAGCATGCTCTACAGCTGAAACTAATTGTTTCATGATATTTACTGCTTCATCAATTGGGATATTTCCTCTAGAGCGAATTAATTGTTTTAAAGTTTTACTATGAACATATTCCATAACAATATAATGCTTGCCATCTTGTTGTCCAACATCAAAAACTTCAACAATATTTGGGTGAGAAGTAGATGTGATAGCTAGAGCTTCTCTTTTAAATCTTGTTAAATTAACTGGATCACTTGCTAAATCACCTCTTAAAATTTTAACCGCTACTTCACGTTTTAAAATAGAGTCAATGGCTAAATAAACGTCTGCCATTCCACCTTCACCTATTTTTTTAACTAAAATATATCTATTTCCAATCATTTCAGCCATAACAATTACCTCTGATAAATTAAAACAGTGATGTTATCTAACCCGCCTGCTTCATTAGCCTTTTTAATTAGTTTTTTTACTTTATTTTCAATGGTACTTCTAGACAATAATACTTCTTCAATTTTTTCATCATCTACAAAACCATGNAAACCATCAGAACATAATAAAATAGCCTTGTAGTCTTGTTTCACNTCAAAAACATCAGCTTCTACTTTTTCAAAAACNCCTACTGCTTTAGAAATGACATTTTTTCCAACCATATGTTTTGCTGCATTTTCTGTTAAACCATGTAATTTAATTAAATCGTTCATTAAAGTATGGTCTTCAGTAATTTGGATTAATTTATTATCTTTAGTTAGGATATAGCCTCTTGAGTCTCCAATATTAGCAATTAAAGTACATTCACTATCCACATATGCTGCAACTAAAGTTGTACCCATTCCTCTGCATTTTTCATCTTCAACTCCTTTTTTGTAAACAGCTGAATTTGATACATCAATCGCGTTATGCATTTTTTCAATTTGATTTTCTGCTTTATAGCCACCATTAAAATATGAAGCCATTACCTTAGAAGCTAAATCAGCAGCAACTTCTCCAGCATTATTTCCACCAATGCCATCACAAACAACTCCAAGAAAAAGCTTTTCGTTATCAACGATAACAAAACTATCTTGATTTAATTTTCTAAGTTTTCCAGTATCGGTTAAACCATAACTACTCATGAATCTTTTTCCTTTCGTATTTACTTCTTAACTGCCCACAGGCAGCATCTATATCATCGCCCATCTTTTGGCGAAGTGTACATCTTACATTTTTTCTCATCAACATATCATAAAAGGCCATTGCACTTTTATAGTCAGTTGAAATATAACCATTTTCATCAACGTGATTATAAGGAATTAAATTGACATAAACATCAAACTGTTTTGTTAGTTCAGCTAATTGACTGACACATTTTTCAGTATCGTTTACTCCCTTTAATAGTATATATTCGAATGATAATCTTCGATTGTTTTTAATAGAGTAATATTTTAGCGCCTCCATTAACTCAGAAATTGGATAGGCCTTATTAACGGGCATAATTTGATTTCTTATTTCATCATTTGGAGCATGTAGAGAAATAGCCAAGTTGTATTGTGTTTTTTCATCAGCGAATCTTTTAATCCCCTCAACTAAACCACAAGTAGAAATTGTGATATGTCTAGCTCCAATACCTAAACCCAAATCATGATTAACAATACTTAAAAAATTCATAACATTATCATAATTATCAAACGGTTCACCTGTTCCCATTACCACAATATGTGAAATTCTCTTTTCTAATTTATCAATTTCTTTTTGAACTGATAATACTTGCAAAACCATTTCTCCACTAGTTAAATCTCTTTGTTTCTTCAAAAGTCCACTAGCACAGAAGGTACATCCCATATTGCAACCAACCTGACTTGTAACACAAATAGTATTACCATAATCATAATGCATTAAAACTNCTTCAATACTNCTGCCATCAGTTAGTCTNAATAAATATTTTCTTGTTGAATCTTCACTTATTTGNAGNTGTAAGATTTCTAAAGTTCCAATGGAATAGTTTTCTTTTAAAAACTGTCTTAAGTTTTTACTAATATCAGTCATTTCATCAAAGGTAGTGACTCTTTTACGATATAACCATGCAAAAATTTGATTAGCATTATATTTTTTAAAGCCATTTTCTAAACACATTTCTACTAATTGGTTATAATTAAGGTCATAAACTGATTTCATAAACTATCCTCTTAAATATTGTACCATACAATAATATTTTTTAAACCAAAAGAAAACTCCAGAATTAACTGGAGTTTTTTTATTGCTAAATATAGAATGTTAGATTTCAGCTAAGTATTTAATTGTTCTAACCATTTGGCTAGTGTAACTCATTTCGTTGTCATACCATGCAGCAATTTGCACATGATATGTTTCATCATCAATTTTAGCAACCATTGTTTGGTTAGCATCAAATAATGCACCATAAGTCATACCGATAGTATCTGAAGAAACTAATCTTTCTTCTGTATATCCATAAGACTCATCTGCAGCTGCCTTCATAACAGCATTAATAGAATCAACAGTGATATCTTTTCCTTTAACTACTGCATGTAAAATTGTGATTGATCCAGTAATTGTAGGAACACGTTGAGCAGCACCAATTAATTTTCCAGTTAATTCTGGAATAACNAATGCGATAGCTTTAGCAGCTCCTGTAGTATTTGGAACAATATTAGCAGCAGCAGCTCTNGCTCTTTGTAAATCACCTTTTCTGTGTGGTCCATCTAAAGTCATTTGGTCACCAGTGTAAGCATGAACAGTTGTCATAATACCTGATTCAATTGGTGCATAATCGTTTAATGCTTTAGCCATCGGAGCTAAGCAGTTTGTAGTACAACTTGCTGCTGATATGATTGTATCTTCAGCTTTTAAGATTTTGTGGTTAACATTGTAAACGATTGTTGGTAAATCATTTCCTGCAGGAGCAGAGATTACAACTTTTTTAGCACCAGCATCAATATGAGCTTGTGACTTAGCTTTTGATGTATAGAATCCTGTACATTCTAAAACTACATCGACATCTAATTCTCTCCATGGTAAATCTTTTGCATTTGGCATTGAATAAATAATAATTTCTTCGCCATCAACTGTGATTGAACCTGGAACTTTAATTGTTTTTCCATCTTCTTCATATACAGGTTCCTTAGAAGTTACTGTATGTAAATTTTCCCCAAAAACACCGCAATAACCGCCTTGAGCAGTATCATACTTTAATAAATGAGCTAACATAGCTGGGCTTGTTAAGTCATTAATAGCTACGATGTCATAACCTTTTGCCCCGAACATTTGTCTAAATGCTAAACGACCAATACGTCCGAAACCATTAATAGCAACTTTAACTGACATTTTAAATCCTCCTATAGTCTTTTTTTGTTACACATAAATTATAGGGTTTTAGTGGCTAAAAGTCAATTTTAACAACATCTACCCAACACATATTTTCATGAATTTTACATGGTTTTATTCAGGCCTTTTTTAAAGATGTTTAACAATTTTACCACTAAACAATTTTCAAGTTANACAACAAAAAAAGAACTTTCGTTCTTTTTGATAATTAATTGTTTAAACTTTAATCTCTTCCAAAAATATCTCTAGTATACACTTTNTTTTCTACATCCAGCAATTGTTTTTCATATCGATTAGCAATAATAATATTACACATCTTTTTAAATTCAACAATATTATCAATAACCTTTAAATCATATATTGTATCTTCATTTTCTAGTGTAGGTTCATAAACAACTAAGGTTACCCCTTGTTTTTTAAGTCTTTCTATTACTCCTTGAATTGCACTGTGTCTAAAATTGTCTGAATTTGTTTTCATAGTTAATCTATATATTCCAATAATACATTTTTCTCCATTTGCATNATCTTGAGCTTTATCTAAAACTCTTTTGGCAATAAAATCTTTTCTTGTTTCATTACTTTCTACAATAGCACTTATTATTTTTTCATCAATATCTTTATAATTTGATAATAACTGCTTACTATCTTTCGGCAAACAATANCCNCCATANCCAAAAGATGGGTTATTATAAAAATCTCCTATCCTTGGATCTAAACTTATGCCTTTTATAATCTTACTTGTATCTAATCCTTTCGACTCAGCAAAAGTATCTAATTCATTGAAATAAGAAACACGTAAAGCTAAATAAGTGTTGGCAAATAGTTTCACTGCTTCTGCTTCTGTTGGCTCCATACATAAAATCTCAACATCTTTTTTAATTGCACATTTTTTTAATAATACTGCAAAATTATAGGCAATAGTTTCACTTTCTTTTTTACAACCGACTATTATTCTGCTTGGATATAAATTATCATACAAAGCTTTTGACTCTCTTAAAAACTCTGGGCTAAATAGGATATTGTTTTTATTATATTTATTAACCATATTTTGAGTAAACCCAATTGGTACTGTTGATTTTATCACAATAGGAACTTCAGGATTGATTGATATGATTTGTTTAACAACCATTTCAACTACAGAAGTATCAAAACAATTTTTCTCTTCATCATAATTGGTTGGAGTGGAAATAATAACTAAATCTGCTAAGTCATATGCTTTGTTGCTATCTACAGTAGCTGTTAAATTTAACTCTCTTTCTTTAAAATACTTTTCTATATANTCATCTTTAATTGGTGAAATTCTCAAGTTTACACTGTCTACTTTCTCTTTGTTAATATCAACTGCAATGACTTCTTTTTCAGTTGCCAAAAGNGTCGCTAAACTTAAGCCAACATAACCTATTCCAACAATAACTATTGTGTTTATCTCACTTGCTTTCATTTTGATTTACTTCCTTTCTTAGAAATCAAATCTTTGTTTTAAAATATTCAATGGTTCTATCTAAACCTTCAGATATTGAAACAATTGGTTGCCAATTTAACTTTTCTTTTGCTAGTTTTATTACTGGCTTTCTTTTTATTGGATCATCCTCTGGTAAATCATTATATACAATCCTAGAATTTGAGCCAGTTTTTTCTATAATTATTTGAGCTAATTCATAAACTGTCATTTCATGTGGATTGCCTAAATTAACTGGCCCACTGAAATTATCGTTTTCCATCATTTTTATCAAACCATCTACCAAATCATCAACATAACAAAAACTCCTAGTTTGTGTTCCATCTCCATAAATAGTGATATCCTCATTATTCAATGCTTGGACAATAAAGTTTGAAATTACCCTTCCATCATTTTTTAACATATTTGGACCATAAGTATTAAAAATACGAACCACACGAATATCAACTCCATACTGTCTTTGATAATCGAAAAATAACGTTTCTGCAATTCTTTTTCCCTCATCATAACAAGCCCTTGGCCCAATAGTATTGACATTCCCTCTATATTTTTCTGTTTGNGGATGAATTAATGGATCTCCATAAATTTCACTTGTACTTGCTTGTAGTACTCTCGCTTTATTCTTTTTAGCTAACTCTAAAACATTTAAAGCACCTAAAAAACTAGTTTTAGCTGTCATAATAGGGTCATGCTGATAATGAACTGGACTAGCAGGGCAAGCAAGATTATATATTTGATCAATTTCTAATTCTATTGGACTAGTGATATCAGCATTTATAAAATCAAAATTTTTATTTTCATGAAAACTTTTTATGTTTTCGTAAGTTCCAGTATACATATTATCAAGACAGATTACTTTATGTCCTTGTTGTAAAAGTTTCTTACATAAATGTGAACCAATAAAACCTGCCCCACCTGTAACTAATATTCTTTTCATTTTTTCTTCTTTCCGATAATGATTACTTTTTTATACTATCTTCTTTATTTTTATTCTTTGACTTTCTAAATAAAAACTCTCCAAATAACTCGGTTAAAAAATATATCAAGTAGACAACCAATCCTCTATTAAGATTTGGCTTAATAGCAAATACAATGCTTGCTATTATAGCAACTATTACCGCGTTAATTACTGAATATAACGCTCTTTTAACATCATCGTCTTTTTTTGAGTCAACAACTGGTTCTTTCATTTTTCCCTTTCTTTTTAAATCTTATATTTTCATTATACATTAAATAAAGGTTATGCTTAAATAAAATAGACCTTTAAGGGTCTATTTATTGTAATTTAAAATACTCTTAAGTTTTTAATAATTTTCTACATGGAGCATAAAGTATGCTTGAGAATGATCACATACTGGACATACTTCTGGAGCAACTTTTCCAAAATATAAGTGTCCACAATTTCTACAAATCCAAGTGCTTTCTCCAACTTTTTCAAATACTTCACCTTTATTGATATTATCAACTAATTTGCGATATCTTTCTTCATGATGTTTTTCAATTTCTGCTACTCCTTCCATTTGCTGGGCAATTTCAATAAAACCCTCTTCTCTAGCAGTAGCAGCCATTTCTTTATACATCGTAGTCCATTCATAGTTTTCACCTGCAGCAGCATCTTTTAAATTTTCTAAAGTTGAACCAATGCCATTTAAATGCTTATACCATAATTTAGCATGTTCTTTTTCATTGTCAGCAGTTTCTAAAAAGATGGCAGCAATTTGTTCGTATCCTTCTTTTTTTGCGGTTGAAGCATAATAAGTATACTTGTTTCTAGCTTGAGATTCACCTGCAAATGCTTCCCATAAGTTTTTTTCTGTTTTTGTTCCTTTTAATTTCATAATAACCTCCATAATTAATAGTTCAAATCATTTATATATAAGGCTTTACCTAGTAAATTAAAGCCTTCCATAGTAGTTGTTACATTACTTTCGTAAAGCTGGTTGAATAATTCAAAATCGTTAATTCTAGCCACATAACCGTTAACTAACTTATAACTAACTGAAGGGTAAGCTTTAGATAAGTCTTCATGTTCTGAAACAAAGACCTGAATACTTTTTTTCCTTCTTAGTGCATAACATAACAGTCTAGTTAGTGCTAAGCCATCTAAATAAATAATTTCTTCAATCACTATTTTGCTGCTTTCAATAAAATATATCATATAACCTTTACAATTACCATCATCATCGTAAAAAGCCACAAGGTTATATCTTTTCATTTGTAATAAATCTATTAGATTCATGTAATAGTTATAATCTCTTACCATATAACCATTAAAGTTTTTGATAAATTCATCATAAGCATTAACTAAATCTTTAACTTTAAAGCTTTTATTTACTCCTGCATAAGAACTATTTTCTAAATCAGAACGAGAAATTGTATAAAGTCTTTGATTATAGACTGCTTCAAAACCATATCTTTCATATTCAGCTGGATTCTTTGTTGGAATAATTGTCACTAGCGTTTTATATTTTTGCTGATCAAACACCTCTTCTTTTAAAACATCATAATATTTGATACCCTTACTGCTATCATAAAATTGACCGAAGATGACTGATGCTGAAAGTCTTTTTTCATGCAACATTAAAGGATGGTAGTTTGTTTGCATTGATGCAACTACAAAACCATTAACATCATTAACTAACACATTTTCAGGAATAAAAGCATTAATAAAATATTCATCCTGACTTTTTAAATCTGGAATTCCACTTTTGGTATACAAATCAAAAATTGCTCTTTTATCTTCTTCTCTTCCTCTTCTTATCATACTTTACCTATCAATTATTCTTCTATTTCTTTTTCAGTATATTCAGCATTGATAACATCTCCACTGACATTATTATAATGTCTTTGTGGATCTTTTTGTATTTCTTCTTTTACTTTTCTTGATTCAATAACCACTTTTACAAAAAGCATAGCTGCTAAAATTAAAACAATTAAAACAAACCACTTAATCAATGGCCACAGTAAAATTGTGGTAGCAACAACAACTAAAGTAAATATAATTGAATATAATGTTTCTTTATTCATTTATTCCTCCAATTCTCTTTCTCTTTCCTCGTATTTTTCTTTTAGAGCTAAGATTTTATTAAATCGATGTCTTATACCCGATTTACTTAATAAGACACCTGTTCTTTTATAATACTCTTCTGCTAGTTCATTTAAAGATGCATCTTGAAATTCCATTCTTAACATTGCAACTTCTAAATCTTCTTTTCTTAACTGATTTTCCAATTTTCTATCTAGTATATACTGTGTAGCTTCAATTTGTTTTTGAGCAACTGCTAAAGTCTTTTGTTCATTAGCAATATTGATATTTTCTAATCTTTGGAAATTATTGAAATAATCTCGATTAATTCTTTCATTTTCAAATTCCATTAAAGCATCATTAGCACCAATTAGAATTAAAAAGTTAGCAATATCTTCACCTGATTTAATATAAACAATTGTCTTGTTTCTTCTTTCAGTTTTTTTAGCAGGGATTCTAAATTTAGCCAATAACTTAATCAAAAAATCAGCATGACCTTCACTGTTGGCAGTAACTTCCATATGATAGTTTGTGCTGGTGGGTCTATTAATTGAACCAGTAGCTAAAAATGTTCCTGCTACATATCCTCTAACCATTTCATCAGTTGCTAAAAACATCATACGAGGATGATCTTGTAAACCTCTATCAGTCCATAAGTCTAAATCATTTAAGATTTCTTTAACCTTTTCAGTTATAGTAATACGATAAACATTCCTTTTATGTAACTTTTGTTGTTTTACTACTGAAAACTGACTTCTGACATTATAAAGATCTCTTAAATCTAAGGCAGCTCTTTTAGCAATTTGACCATTTGAGATTTTTAAAGTCAAAGATATACCGCTATTAGAAATTCCGATACTTGCTAAAGATTGAAGCAAGCCAGAAAGAAGACCTCTTTTAGATCCTTCATCTAGTTGTAATCTAGTAATTTCATCTTTTACTTTTGATGCAAACGACATTTACATATCCCTCATTATTTCTAAAAAGCTATCTCTTACCTTTATTGGATCATGTCTTACCAAGTTGTTTTCAAAACTTAATAAACTATGAAGATAAACTTTATAAGGATGTTCATTTCTTTCTAATTTAACAATTTCTGCTTCTTCTAAAGAATAACTTTTTATAACTGCTTCAGGGAAAATATCACGACTAATAATAACCGCATCTATAATATCTGATCCAATATGTTTATGAATGACTTCAACATGTTTTTCTACGGAATAATTATCCGTTTCTCCTTTTTCAGTCATAATATTACAATAATATATTATTTTGCCTTTACAACTACATAAAGCCTTTCTGATATCTTCAATTATGATGTTCGGTAATATTGATGTATATAAAGAACCAATACCCACAATGATATAGTCTGCTTCATCAATCGCCTGTAACAACTGTGGATAAGTATCAACTTTTTCATCATAGAAAACATCTTTTACATGTTTATCGCTTTCTCTAATTTGAGTTTCACCAGAAACTATACTTCCATCATTCATATGTGCTTTTAGAGTAACTGATTGAGTAGTACTTGGATATACCTTCCCCTTTACTCTAAGTATTTTGCATAGCCCAACAACTGCTCTATAAAAATCCTTTTCATCAATTGCTAAAGCTGAAATGATTATGTTACCTAAATTGTGTCCCGATAATTGTCCTGAATTAGAATCAAAACGATGATTCATTATTTTGGTCATTAAGTCTTCACTATCAGCTAAAGCTACCATAACATTTCTCACATCGCCCATTGCTGGTAGATTGAAAACATTTCTTAACTGCCCAGTTGAACCACCATCATCCGCGGTCGCAACAACAGTTGCTAACTCTATTCCATCAATTTGTTTTAATCCTTTGAGTAATGCAGATTGTCCTGTTCCTCCACCAATACATAAAACTTTTTTCATTTTTTACACTTCCTAACAAAATTATATCACAACAAAAACAAGTATTGATAATGGTTTTCATTTATGCTGAAACTGTTAGTTACTTATTATAAATATTTTAAGGTATTGCTATTATTTTCCTAATACAGATTTAATAAAAATCCAGTTAAACTGGATTTTTTTAACCTTTTTTCGTAGGTTGTAAATTATCTGTACATTTTTAATTAAATAACCTTTTTTTCTTTTAACAATTTAATATCTTGCTTGCTATATCCCAATCTTGATAAGATTTCATCATTGTCATGTCCAATACTACCAGAAGGAAGTGTTTCTAATGGTCCAACAGAATCCATTTCAATTGGACTTGAAGCAATGATGTCAGTATTACCATTGGAATAAGCAACATGTTGAACATATCCATTAGCCCAAGCTTGTTCATCTTCTGATATATCACTGAAATGGTTCATTGGACTTACTGGTATATCAAATTGCTTTCCAATTTCTATCCATTCATCTCTATTTTTAGTAATGAAACAATCACATAAAATCTGATAAAATTCATCCCTATTCTCATTTCTAGCCTCAATTGAATTAAATCTTTCATCATTGATAAGGTGACCTAAACCAATCATTTTAAAGACACCAGGAACTAATTGTGGTGCATAACCAGATGCGATGAAAATATATTGGTCGTCTTTACATTTGTAATAACCATTAGGAAGACTGTGTTCTGCTCTTGTTCTTGGATAAACTCGACCAAATGGTTTTTGAGCAATAATTTGCATCGTACCCATCGCAAAAATGCCATTATGGTATAAAGAACTTCTAACATAATCGCCTTTCCCTGTTTTGGTTCTATTAAATAATGCTGCACATATTTCTCCCATTAAAGTTAACCCTGTAACTGTATCACCCATACTAGCTGGAGGACAAACAGGCATATAGTTTTCACTTAATGGAGCCATATCTAATAAAAATCCATTTCTGGCCCAGAACGCAGTCTGATCATAAGCTGGATCTTCAGCAAATGGACCTTTTTCTCCATAGCCCAAACCAATAGCGTAAATCAAGCGAGGAAATTCATCTTTAATATCTTCATATGATAAACCCAGTCTTTTTAAAGCAGCTAAACGATTGTTTGTGACAAAAACATCCGAAGTAGCTAATAGTTCTTTACATATTTTCATTCCTTCTTCTGTTTTCAAATCTAATGTAATATGTTTTTTACCAGTGTTATAAATATCATAAACAGGATTTTCTTCATCTGTAAATCTTGTAGGTATATAGTTTTTACCTGTAACTCTCCAGACATTTCCTGTGTTTCTTTCAATCTTAATTACTTCAGCACCTAAATCAGCTAACAGTCGACAACAAACAGGCGCTGAAACATAGTCAGCAAGTTCTAATACTTTTATTCCAGTTAATGGTTTTTTCATAATATTCCTTCCTTTCCTAATGGGTGAAAACAAGCAACAAAATGATTTGGACTAATTTCCACTAATTTTGGATCGCCATTTTTACAATCCTGTTGGCAATAACTACATCTATTGGCAAATCGACAATAATCTGGCAAATTGATTGGCGAAGTTATTTCACCTTTCAAAATAATTCTTTCTTTTTTCTTCCTAATATCCACTGAAGGAATAGCAGACAGTAAGGCTTGGGTATAAGGATGTTTTGGATTAGCAAACAACTCTTCAGCTGGAGCTTTTTCAACTAATTTACCTAAATACATTACTGCAATATCATCAGCAAAATAGTAAACAACTGATAAATCGTGCGTAACAAATATATATGTTAAATCAAGTTTCTCTTGTAACTCTTTTAACAAATTTAATATTTGCGCTTGAATTGAGACATCTAAAGCTGATACTGGTTCATCACAAACAATAAACTTTGGATTAACCGCTAAAGCTCTAGCAATTCCAATTCTTTGTCTTCTTCCACCATCTAATTCATGAGGATATGAATCATATAATCTTGGAGTTAGTCCAACAAGCTCCATTAATTCACGAATCCTTTTTTCAATGTCTTCATTATTTGTATAAATCTTGTGAATAACAAGTGGCTCTTTAATTAATTGACTAACTGTCATCTTTGGATCTAAAGATGAAAATGGGTCTTGAAAAATGATTTGCATTTCCTTGCGCATAGCAACCATTTCTTTTTTTGACAATTTCAAAATATCTTTTCCATCAAAAATTACTTGACCACTTGTTGGTTCAGTAAGTCTTAAAATGCTTCTTCCAGTTGTTGATTTTCCACATCCAGATTCACCAACAATACCTAAAGTCTTACCTTTTTCAATAGTAAAACTTACTCCATCAACAGCACGTAGCATTCCTTTAGGGGTTTTAAAATATTTTTTTAAGTCAATTACCTTCAATAATACTTCACTCATTTTAAGGCCCTCTCAATCTTGAAGTCTACCTCATCATATCTTAGACACTTTACTTGATGACTTTCGCTTAAATGCTTGACAGTTGGCTTTTGCTTAAAACATTTTTCCTTAGCATATCTGCATCGCTCAGCAAATGGACAACCTGCAAAAACAATTGTTGGATCTGGAATCAATCCTTTAATTGGATTCAGTTTTGAATTTCTATCATTCATATTTGGCAATGAATTAAATAACCCTTCAGTATAAGGATGTTTCGTATTTTCAAAAACATCTTCAAGAGTTCCCTTTTCAACAATTTGACCCGCATACATAACAGCAACTTCATCACATGTTTCAGCAACAATTCCTAAATCATGAGTAATCATGATTGTTGATGTTTGATATTGTTCGTTTAATTTTTTCATCAAATCTAAAACTTGTGACTGTATAGTAACATCTAATGCTGTGGTAGGTTCATCAGCAATCAGAATGTTTGGACGACATGCCAAAGCAATAGCTATAACAACTCTCTGTTTCATCCCTCCTGAAAATTGATAAGGAAAATCTGTACTTCTTTCTGCCGGAATACCAACAATTTCCAACATTTTTTTGGCTTCTTCTAAAGCTTCTTTTTTACTTAATTTATCATGAATCATATAACTTTCAGCTATTTGTTCACCAACAGTATAAACTGGATCTAAAGAAGTCATTGGATCTTGAAACACCATAGCTATTTCATTGCCACGAATGTGTTGAAGTTCTTTATCAGATAAAGTCATAACATCCTTGCCATTAACTAAAATCTTTTTAGCCTCAACTACACCAGGAGGAGTTGGAATTAGCTTCAGTAAAGCTAAAACCGTGCTAGTTTTCCCAGCACCAGTTTCTCCTACTAAACCCAATGTTTGTTTTCTTTTTAGTTTTAAATCAATTCCATTAACCGCATATACTACTGCATCGTCAGTTTCATATCTTATTTTTAAATCTTCAACATCCAAAACATATTCGCCTTCAAAAATTTCAGGCTGTTGAACTATTATATTTTTTCTTTCAAATATTTTCATCTTTACTTCCTACCTTTTCAGTTTAGGATCTAAGGCATCTCTTAAACCGTCACCAATCTGATTGATTGCCAACACTGTAATCATTATTGCTAATCCTGGAAATATTTCCAAATAAGGATAATTATAGATAAATGGTCTGCCATCAGATAACATTGCTCCCCATTCAGGTAGCGGTGATGGAACTCCTAATCCCAAAAAGCTATATCCGGCAGCTGAAATGATACATCCAGAAATTCTTGAAGTTGCTTGAACTAAAATAGGCGAAATAGCATTAGGTAAAACATGCTTAAATAAAATGCTTAATTCAGAAGCTCCTAATGCTCTTGATGCTTCAATGTATTCATTGTTTCTGACAGTTAAAACCGATGCTCTAGCATTTCTGGCAAAGTGAGGAACGGTAGATAACCCCAAAGCCAACATAAGATTAGGAATAGATGCTCCAAAAGTATAAACAATCATTATGACCAATAATATTCCAGGTATCATCAGCAATAGTTCAATCAATCTCATGATTATCGTTTCAATCCAACCACCAACAAAAGCAGCAAATGCTCCAACCAGTGAACCGAAAACTACTGAAATTATTACCGAAACTACACCAATTAATAAAGAATACTGTGCTCCATAACACACTCTAGCAAAAACATCTCTACCCAAGTTATCAGTGCCAAACCAGTGTTCTTTACTAGGTGGAAGAAGTCTATCTGCAGCTTTTACAGCGGTGATATCAGCATCAAAATCAAATACTATTACTGATACAATAGCAATAACAACAATAATACAAAAGACAATCAATCCTATGACTGCTCCTTTATTCTTTTTAAACTGTCGCCAAATTAATGATTTGTTTTTCGCTTTTTTATGATTTTTCTTCATATAATCACCTATTTACCTGTATATTGAGCTTTGATTCTTGGATCAATAAATGCATACAAAATATCTACAATTAAAAGTGTGACAGCAGTAAACATTGTCGTCAACACTGCACATCCAGTTGCCAGTGTAATGTCATGGTTTCTAATCGCTGTAACTGTCAGCGTTCCTATTCCAGGCCAAGAGAAAACATTTTCGACGATAATAGAACCACTCAACAATCCAGAGAACTGACTTCCAGCAATAGTCGCAATTGGAATCAAAGCATTTCTAAAGGCATGATTTAAAATCGTTTTTCTTTCACTTAATCCTTTAGCTCTCACAGTTTTTAAGTAATCCTGTCTAATGGTATCCAATAGTGAAGATCTAGTCATTCTTGTCAGTAAAGACGCATTAGCTACACCTAAAGTTATTGCTGGAAGGATATAGCTTTTAAGTCCTTCATCAGCACCATAAACTGGAAACCATCCTAATTTTACCGAGAATAAAAGTACTAACATTAGTCCCAACCAAAAACCAGGAATAGATAACCCCATAATTGCTCCAGCTGAAAAAATAGCATCAATCCAGGTGTTTTGCTTTACTGCAGCAATTATTCCTATCGGTATGGATATAATCAGAGTAAAAAATATCGAAATCAATGCAAGATTAACCGTAAAAGGGAGTCTAAACAAATATTCTGTTAAAACATCTTTATTACCATATAAGCTTTTCCCAAAATCTCCTTTAAATACGCCTTTCATATATCTTCCATAACGCACCAAAAGAGGATCGTTAAATCCTAACTCCTCTCTTTTTTGTTCAATTTGTTCTTCTGTCATGTTTTCTCCTACTAGTGTTCTTACTGGATCACCTGGAGCATTGTCCATTAAGGCGAAAACAATAAACGATACTAAAAATATTAAGGGAATGAGTATTAAAATTCGCTTAAAAATATATTTCAACATAAGTAAATCTCCTTTGAATCAATCTTTTTATAAAGTCATTCCCTTAATATAATTTCATGACTATTATTTTTTAACTATTTTATATAAATAATAAATTTCTTGTAAGTTATCAGATGGAGCTAATTTAACTCCTTTAACACCTTTAACTGCCGCTGAAAACGATTTGCTTACAGCAACTGGAATAAGTGGTATATTGTCTGCAACCCATTGTTGTAACACTGCAAACTCAGCGACCATTTCATCATAAGTGCTTAGTTGGCGAGCGCCAGCAATTAAATCTTCCCATTCTTGTGATACAAATCCATACATATTTGAAGGTCCACCTACTGTGAAAAATCTGTCAAAATTGAATAATAAAGCACCTGTATATGATGCATAGTCACCAACAAAGATATCAAAATCACCAGTCTTTTTAAGAGTTGTCCAGTTGGTTGCATCAACTTCATCTATTACTGCATCAAAGCCAACAGCATTTAATGCATTTTGAACTGTTTCAGCAAAAGCCTTATTATGCTTGCCAACCATAATAACAACCTTCATTCCTTCTTTGCCAGCTTCTTTCAATAATCTTTTAGCTTCTTCTGGGTCATAACCAATAGCTTTAACTTCAACATATCCTTTTCCTGAAGGAACACAGAAGTTATCACTTCTAGTTGCGGTTGCTCCACCTTCATAATGAATAGCAATAACATCATCTTTATTTACAGCATGAGCAATTACTTTACGCATATTTAAATCATTCCAAACTTCTTTTCTAAAATTGAAACCGATGTAAAATGATTGAACTCCATCTCTAGTATAAAAATCTAGGTTAGGGTCTGCTTCCAAGACATAATAACTTGTACTTGGTAAACGGAAAGAATAGTCAATTTCACCTTTTTGTAATGCTGCAACTTGAATGTTTAAGTCAGGAATAACTTTAATAGTTATTTTCTTTGATGGGAACTGCTCAGTTCCTTCATAATAATCATCAAAACGTTCTAAACCATAACTTACACCTGAAATTAGTTCACCAACCTTGTATGGTCCACAACCAATAATTCCAGCTTCTGCTTTATCCATTGTGTCAAAAGCATCTTTTGAATATATCTTAATTTCCAAGTAAACCATAAAATCAGGTATTGAATAATTCAGTATGAAATCAACTGTTAAATCATCAACTTTAACTACTTCTTTAACCATAGCATCTGCAGAAGCGATTGGTTTAACAACATTTGCTGCATCCTTAGCATAGTTCCAAGTAAAGACAACATCATCAGCATCTAAAGTTGTACCATCATGAAATTTAACACCTTCTTTTAAATAGACACGCCAGTGAGTGTTATTGCCACTTAACTCTTCCCAGTTAGTAGCTAACACTGGATCTAGTTCGCCTGTATCATAATTAGATTTTGTCAGCGTCCTAAATGTTGCATTGGTATACCAATGAGTTTGTGAAGAGGTACTTTGATATGGGTCAGCTGTATCTAAGTCATTGTTGTAACCGACAATGATTTCTTCTGCATAAGTCGTTTTACCTTCTTCATTTCCTGTATTTGTATTACAACCAATAAGTGTAAAAGTCATTGCAATACATATCAATAATAATAAAATCTTTTTCATTTTCTTTTTACCTTTCTTTATGTTTATAAATAAATAATTTTCATTATTCATTTCCTATCCAAGGTTTAATTTTCTTTGCTGGAACTCCAACATAAGTTCCAGGTTCTGTTGTATCTTTTACAATACAAGCACAAGCACCAAAAGTACAATGATCACACGTATCAATTAAGTTAATCATTGTACAACGCAAACCAAAATAGTTATGGTTTCCGATATTAGTTTCACCACCAATTAAAGCACTTGTCATCATACTGCAATAATCACCCATTACAGCATCATGCCCAATACTACAACGACCATTGATGATGTTGAATTTTCCGATTTTAACATTTGTAGTTAAGTGACAGTTTCTACAAATTATACAACCCTCACCAATTTCACAATTTGGTCCAATTAAGGTTGTTGGGTGAATGATTGTTGCTGCTGGTAATTGAGCTTCAAGACATCTGTTAGCCATTTTTTCTCTAACTACTGAATTTGCAATAGCAATAGCAAAATATGGTTTTTCTTTTAATCCTAATAGATAATCTAAATTGCCCAGAATTCTATGACCTTCTGGAGTCTCTGCTTTACCATCATCAATAAAACCTAAAAAATTCCATGTAGGTGTTTCTTCATTGATTGCTCTAACATATTCTGCTACTTCTCTTCCAAAACCACCAGCTCCAATAATTACTAAATCTTTCATATTTTTTACTTCTCTTTCTTAGTGGTTAACCACTTCTCCATAATCAACATATTGCCAGTCTTCCAAGATAACATTTCTTTTTATGGTTGCTCCTGAAGAAATAATGCATCCTCTTCCAATTTTAGCATTTGTTCCTATTGTAGCCATGGCACAAATAACTGTTCCGCAATTTATCTGTACGCTATCGGAAATAATTGCTGCTGGATGAATTAATATTGGAATTACAAAACCAGCTTCAACTAACTGATACATCCATTTAATCCTTAAACTTTCATCGCCAACTGCTGCTATTGCTACTTTATATTCTGGCAAGTATTTTTCGAAATCTTTGCAAGGCCCTAAAGGATTTTTGCTTTCATCATCATCCAAAAAATCTATCTTTCCAAACATTCTATGCAATTTTGCTATTTCATAAACTTCTTGTCCATGACTTCCAGCTCCTAGTATCAGCAAGTTTAATTCTTTTAATGGTCTTATTTGCGAAATCTTTTGATTTCTTTTTTCTTCAGCTTCTTGATAGGTTTGCCCATAACAATAACCGTAGACTATTTTATTATTTGAAGTTCTACCTTTTTCGTATCTTGCTTCATATCTACCATCTTTTCTTAATCGGATATTATTTCCCTTTTTCATATGTGCTCCCTAAAAGTGGTCAAACCATCGCCTGACCACTTAATTTTACATTTTATGTACCATATAGTCAATATATTTGGCTTGTTTTACACTGTTTTTAATAATGTGACCACTATTTTATTGTTTGTAGTGGTCATTGCTTGTCGATTTATTTATCAATTTTTTAATGAGTTTTTTAATATTACGCAGTATTTCCAATGTTATATTTTCTTTCAAGCATATTAGCAGTAAGCCATATACAACAATATAAACTGAAAAAGTAACAGCTAAAACCCAGAAACTTGAACTGAAAAAATCTTTTAACATTAATGCTACTAACAAAGCTGCAATAGAACTGACCAATGCTTTAATATTAAAAATTTCTTTTAACATATATCTATATTCCTTTGGCAAACAGAAACACTGGACAACAAATACTGTTAATTCGGTAATTAAAGCTACAAATGATGCACCAATAAGTCCAAAACTTGGAATTAAAACAAGACATAAAATCGCACATACTATTGAAGCATAAATTTGAGATTTTAATACCGCATTTTCTTTGCCTAAAGGAACAAGCATTTGAACACCAGTGGTATTGCTTAATCCCATCAACAAAGTTGTTGGCACTATAATAGCAAAAGGAACTGCAGCTTCCAAAAAACTATTACCTGAAACAAAACGAATAGAATGTTCACTAAAGGCAATAAAATAAACAACCAAAGGTATACCGACCACCACAACAAAGTTTAAAGCTTTTTTACTAATATTTGCGAAACTATCCATCATTTTATTTTCCACATAATACGAGACCCTTGGAAGCAAAACTACACCTAAAGAAGTTACTATGCTTACTAAAATTGCTCTAATCTTTATCGCAACATTAAAATAGCCTACTGCTACATCTCCTTTAATAAAGCCTAGAGCAGTAATATTTAAATTAGAGTAAATCGTTGTGGTAACAGTAATACCAAAGAAAACTAACAATGGCTTAATGTGTCTTTTAAAATCATAGTCATTTTGTTTTTTTAACGAAACATATTTACCCATTCTTAAAAAATTTATTATTAAGTTTCCATACGAAACAAAAACAACTATTGATGAATAAATCCAAAGATCTTCTTTTTTATGAACCAAAGCAATTATAGCAATTAATGCAATAGTTCTAGCAACTATTGTTCGTATTGTTATGTACTGGTATTTCTCTAACGCTTTATATAACCATTCAACCCCAATGGCATTGAATAGCATTATAAATGAATAAATAAAATAGAAAGATTTATCAATATAAAATCTCTCAACAGAAAAAACTGCTATTGTCATTATTATATAAGTAAAGAAAAGCATAACTAGATTAATCATTAATAGTTCATGAACAACCTTTGATAACGCTTTTTTGTTATCTCTGACTTTTGCACATGCACGAATACCATATGTTGGTATCCCTATTTGAGCAATCATATTAAAATAACTAACTATTGTGTTAACAAATTCTACTTTACCTATACCTTCCGCTTGAAGAATTCTTGAATAATAAGTAAAAGATATCCAAGGGATAATCATTAATGAAATTGTTAATATTATATTCATTAGATAGTTATACTTTACTGATTTTTTATCCATTCTTATCCCTCACTTTTCTAACATCAAGAATCAATGTCATTAATTTGCCAAAAATATTTTGGCAAATACCTCAATTCTCAACACGGTACTCTTTATCTTATTTTTAGTTTTTGAGTTTAATCTTTTTCTTTAAGTAACTGTTCAAATAATAACACATAATTCTTTCCCATAAGTTTTCTATCAAACATCTTGCTTCTTATAATACAATTTTGTCTTTCTAGTGGTGTTTTAATCATTCTTTTAATTTCTTCGACAGTTTCAAATAAATTCCCTTTCTCAATTACTCTACCACAAGTCTTATCAATAATGGAAGGCGAACCTCCTGTAGCATAAGTTAATACTGGTGTGCCACATGCTAAGGATTCGATATTTGTTGTTGGGAAATTATCTTCATAAGTTAAATTCAAAAAGATATCTGCAGTTGAATAAATTTCAGCTAATTGCTTAATTGAATCTGTTCTTTCAATCCCTATTATTCCTTCAGGTAATTTTTCAAGCTGCTTTTTGGTTAAGCCAACCATACAGATGACATATTCTTCATCTAACAATTCTTTTAATTTGATAAAATCACTGAACCCTTTTCTTTTTCCAAAAGGACTAGCTACTCCTAAAATCATTTTTTTGTTTTCAATGCCATGAATTTTTCTAAAATCACTTTCTAGAGGGTTAAACTTTGACAAATCAATCCCATTAGCAATTACTTTTGTTGATTTATCTTTTAAAAATGAAAGTTTTACTTCATCTGCAAGCCATTTTGATGGAGTTACTATTGTCAAATTATCAATTTCTGTAAAAAGTTTCTTTTTCAATTGATAATTACTTTCTGAACTATCAACATATGAAGCAGGATAAGCTTTAAAGTTTTCACATTTGCTACACTTGGTCTTCCATTTATCACAACCTGTAATATCATAATAAGCACAATGGCCAGTAAATGGCCAACAATCATGAAAAGTCCAAACTACTGGTCTATCATATTCTTTTAGAAATTCAAACAACAATTTGTAATTTAAATAATAACCATGAATATTATGTAAGTGGATAATATCTGGATCAAATTGTTTAATATCTTCAATTAATCTTTTGGTTGCTTTGCTAGAAAACAAGCCATGCTTTCCAGTAAGTCTTGTCAATATAGCATGTAAGTAGACATCCAAATCATCTATAAACTTTATTGCATTAATAGAAGTATCTGCCTTATATCTTCCATAAGCTATTCTACACTTACCTCCATTTTCTAAAATGGAATGATAAATATCAGTAACTATTCTTCCTGTGCTACCCTTTCCGCACACAACATTAATTTCATAAACTTTCATAACTTCTTCCCCTTTCATCTAAATTATTAACTTAAATATTAAAAATCATTGAAACACATATTGAAAAAAATCAAATATACTGTCAACAAGTTCGTGCAACCAAGAATTATGTAAAAAATTAAATTTTTTATAAAATGGATTTACATATGGATAAAGATCATTAGTATTAAAAATTGTTATATATGGATAGTCAATAACACTTTGTATAATGTAACCACCTTGGTATATATAACTAGCGATATTTTTATATAACATAACAAATGCTAAACAAACAAAAAATAGTGCAATAACATCCTTATGTTTATAATCAATAAACAAATTAGGGATTAAAACAAGTTCTAAGACCTTAAAAAAATATGAAGACCTTGAAGCAATTAGTGGTGAAAATGAAAAAACAGTGTAGACTATAATTCCAACGATATAAATTTTCAACATGATGTTTTGACATCGTTCTGATTTATCACTTTGTAAGTATAAAAACATAATAATGGAGAAAACAACATATCTGTGCATAATTGCTAAAAAGCTAAATGAACCTTTAAAAAAGACAGCAAATCTTGGTCCAACAATTGGAATTGATGCAACTATTTGTTTAACAACATCTGTTGACAATAATAAACTTGCAATTATGCTTAAAACTATAAATATATACATTGTCTTCAAATCAAAAAATTTGATTATTGGTAACAACAAAAAAATCGCTGCTGACAAATGAATTGTACAGCATAACAAAGAAACCACATAATACTGTATCCATTTTTCTTCTAAAAGACAGTTTAACAAATAACCGATAAAAACTGAAATTATTATTCCCTGTCTAATTGCTGAAAAATAATATGTTAAATACAATGTTGGCATAGCCAATAAAACTGAAAATGTTTTATGTTTACTATAAGTATTAATAAACCTATATAACATCCACATTTCAAACACAGAAATGACAGCAATAAAAAATTGAAAGTTTGGTTGAAAAAGGCGCATTAAAAAATAGAAACCGATCTCAATTCCCTTGGTGGCAATGCCATTGCCTGCAAAAGCAAATAATTGTGAATATGAATAATAATCTGGTCCTTGACCAAATCGGATAGCTAAAATAACAGTCAATACAATCATTTCAACAATAAAAACTAAGTGTCTTTTTTCATCTTCAGCAAGTAAAGCAATCAGCATAAACAAAAAGACAATAAAATAAAACATTTAATCTAACCTCCAGCCCATTACCTTATTACTTTTTTCTCCAAACAAATCTATCAACTATGTTTGTATAGCTTTGAATGATTTTAATTACTTTAGTTGAAACATTTTCATCTGTATAATCAGCTACAACAGTTCCATAATCTTTTTGTTTGTTCATTTGTACAGCTATTTCCACTGCTTGTAACAAGGTGTTTTCGTCAATTCCTGCTAGCACAAAGCAAGCTTTGTCCAAAGCCTCAGGTCTTTCAGTAGATGTTCTGATACTTATTGCAGGAAACGGGTGATTTACGCTAATGAAAAAACTACTTTCTTCTGGTAAGGTCCCAGAATCAGAAATGACAGCATAAGCATTCATTTGTAGACAGTTATAATCATGGAAACCTAGTGGCTCATGTTGAATAATTCGTGAATCAAGCTTAAAGTTTGATTCCAATAGTCTTTTCTTCGAACGAGGATGACAAGAATATAAAATTGGCATATCATATTTTTCAGCAATCTTATTAATTGCCTTGAATAATGATAAAAAGTTTTCCTCAGTATCAATGTTTTCTTCTCTATGAGCTGACAAAAGAAAATATTTTCCTTTCTCTAACTTTAATCTTTGATGAATATCTGAGTTTTCTATTTCTTTTAAGTTTTGACGTAACACTTCTGCCATTGGAGAACCAGTAACATATACTCTTTCCTTTGGCAAACCACATTCATGTAAATACTTTCTAGCATGCTCACTATAAGCCAAGTTGACATCAGAAATTATATCCACAATTCTTCTATTTGTTTCCTCAGGCAAGCATTCATCTTTACTTCTGTTTCCTGCCTCCATATGGAAAATAGGAATGTGCAGTCTTTTAGCTGAAATTGCTGATAAGCAACTGTTGGTATCTCCCAAAATTAAAAGAGCATCTGGCTTTACCTGTTTCATTAATTTATATGAACAATTAATGATATTGCCTATCGTAGCACCTAAATCATCGCCCACAGCATCCATATAAACTTCTGGTAAATCTAATTTCAAATCCTTAAAAAATACCTCATTCAAATAATAATCGTAATTTTGTCCTGTGTGAGCTAATATGGTATCAAAATATTTACGACATTTAGTTATCGTTGGTGCCAAACGAATGATTTCAGGTCTTGTTCCAACAATAATCAATAGCTTAAGTTTGCCATCTTTCTTAAAAGAAATATCTGAATAATCCAATTTCATGTTCATAAATTTCTCCTCTCTTATTTAACTGCTTCAAAAAATGTATCTGGGTGATTGACATCAAAAATCTCATTTGCCCACATAAATGTCACAAGATTTTCGGTTTCACTTAAATTAATTATATTATGGGTATAACCTGGAAGCATATGTACTGCTTGAATTTTTTCGCCACTTACTTCAAAATTCAAGACTTCGTCACTACCAATTTTTCTTTGTTGGATTAATCCCTTGCCACTTACCACAATGAAAAGCTCCCATTTACTGTTATGCCAGTGTTGACCTTTAGTTATACCTGGTTTAGAAATATTAACACTAAACTGACCATTAGTTTTTGTTTTTAACAACTCAGTAAACGAACCTCTATCATCAACATTCATTTTCAAATCAAAAACAACCTTCTCTTTTGGTAAATATGACAAATAAGTTGAATATAGTTTCTTTTCAAATGAATCATTGGACATCTCAACCATCAACAAATTCTGTGGTTGTTGCTTGAAAGTTTCTAATAGTTCAACAATTTTCCCCAACGAAACCTTGTGAGTCGTTTTAACGCAGCAGTATTTACCGTTTTCATCTAAAATTGCTTGTAACCCATCATATGTGCATCTCTGTTCTTTTCCTTGTAGACAGTTAAACATTTCCTCAACTAAATCATCAATATAAACTAATTCTAGCCAAGTGTTAGGATCGTTGACTTGAATTGGTAAATCATTAGCAATATTATTACAAAATGTTGCGACAACAGAATTGTAGTTTGGTCTTGACCATTTGCCAAACAAATTAGGGAATCGATACACTAAAACTTTAGCTTTTGTTTCTTCACTATATTTAAAAAACAGTTCTTCGCCAGCTAACTTACTTTTGCCATAATCAGATTGACCATATCTGTCAATTAACGTTGCTTGAATTGAACTAGATAACATTACTGGACAATTGTTTTGATATTTTTTAAGGGTATTCAGCAATTTTGAAGCAAAACCAAAATTACCTTCCATAAACTCAGAATTATCTTTTGGTCTATTTACACCAGCTAAATTGAAGACAAAATCACA
>JGI24709J26583_10000336_pt1 | contig 39357 bp, 35 predicted proteins | sample BioPla2DNA1_FD_26583 | JGI IMG/M metagenome (IMG submission 26583) | reverse complement strand
TTCCAAAGCTTTAGAAGTATTTTCACCATTTATTTGGTGATAAGAGGCAATGGCTAAATTAACATGGTTATTGAGTAATGTTTTTTCTGACCCTTTGATTAATTCAATTTCAGAACCTTCAACATCTGCTTTGATGAAATTGACTTTCTGCACTCCTAAATTCTTCAATTCTTCATCTAAACTAACCACTGGAACTGTAATAAGAGATTCTCCTAAATCAGGAGTAGGGTTAACAATGAATGTTGAACCTTTACTGTCTTTTTTAAAATAAAGTTCGGTTGTACTGTTCCACAACCCTTTATTTAAGGTTATGGCATTTGAAACATTATTTATTTTTAAATTGTGCAACAATTTTTTGTAATTTTCAGGATCAGGTTCAAATGCAATGATTTTTCCATTCTTTCCAACTAGTTTTGATGCTAAAACTGTGAATGACCCTTGGTAAGCACCACAATCAATTACAGTATCACCTTTTTTAATTGATGCTTTTCTTAGATATCCTTCTATAATTTCATAAAAATCACTAGATGGGTAATCACAGAATTTATAAACATTTCCATGGTAATTTAAATAAAAAACATTATTTTTGTAGGTTGTAGNGAAATCAAGATNCCTAAATAAGTATNTATTGGCAATAAAACATTTTATCCTATTTTTGAACTGGCCTTCAGGGAAATATGAGAAAAAAATATCGCCAAGAACAGTATTTAAACGTTTTTTCATTGTACACCGATATTTAAATTTATATACTTTGCATTTTTTTTTATCATCCAATTAAACGCGATATAATACATCTAATTAAGGTTAATTATAATTAAAAATTACTAATAAGCAAATCTTAACCATAATGCTATATAGTGATTTGTGTTAACCATTATTCATAACTTAATAGGTACTTTCAATGAAAATTTTAATTTTAGTAGAATCACTAAAAGTCGGGGGTGGATCAGAAAGATTCGCTGCAACCCTAGGATCCCGACTTCATGACCACGGTTACCATGTGTCCTATTTAACTTTGATGGATGAAAACCCAAAATATGACTGCAAAGGCCAGTATTACACTCTCAATATGGGTGATATATATGCAAATTATCAAAAACCCGGGTTTTATTTAAAACGTGGATTCAATCTTCTAAAATATTCACCTCAGGTCAAAAAATTCTGTGAAGACTTAAACATCGACACCATNATCTCAGTATCTGAGATCGCCAATTTTTATGCAGTTTTAAGTCGCTGGCTTTTTAAAAATAAGGTTCGCATAATCGCATCCCAACACATCAATCCCGAGATCTTTCTAGATAGCCCCATACACTACTGGTTGATTAAATTCTTTTATCATCGTGCTGATGAAGTGGTGTGCGTTTCTCGTGAAGTTGAAAGAATTCTCAACAAAGATTATGATCTTGAAAACACACAAACCATCTATAATATGATGGATACTGAAGAAAACATCAAATTATCAGAAGAAAATCTGCCAAGTAAATTTAGAAACTTATTCACAGAAAACAACTACTTTAATTTCATAAACATCGGCCGGTTAAATCGGCAGAAGGGGCAGTGGTTTTTGATTCGGAGTTTTCGGCGTGTGGTGGATGAATATGAAAATGCCAGACTATTCATCTTAGGTGACGGTCCTTTAAAAACAAAATTGGATGATTTAATCCATGATCTTGACTTAGCTAGAAATGTGTTCCTTTTAGGTGAGCAGGAAAATGTGTTTCCTTTTCTTAAAAAGAGTAATTGTTTTGTTTTCAGTTCACTATGGGAAGGATTGCCTCTGACTTTAATTGAAGCTCTTTCTATGAATCTGCCCATTATCTCCACAGATTGTAAAACTGGCCCTCGTGAGGTTTTATGTCCTGAACTTGATTTGGATGGAAATATAGACTATCCTTACTTGGGCAAATATGCTATTTTAACCAGAACATTCCCTAACAACCTACTATTTAAGAGTCTTGATGAAGTTCCATTGGATGATGATGAACAAATTCTCTCAGATATGATGATCAAGATGATTAAAGACACTGATATGAAAGAGAAATATTCTCAGGGACGGCAGAGGTCAGAAACATTTTCTTATAAAAAAATAATCAACAAATGGGATGAAATTATTGGTAAATAGCTTCACATGACATGATCCCAACTTAAAGGGGTGCCTTTTTTCAGATTTTTTGTGAATTTCTTACCTGAAATATCTTTTAAATACTTGGGATGAAGTCCAAATCCGGGTCTTATGGGCCTGACGTTATCTTGACTGATATGTTCTCCTTTTTTAACATCCTTTACCACGAATAATGAACGAGAAAAATCGCAACTAGCCCTGGTTGCATCATCCAGTTCATAACTCACTTTGCCCATAGCTGTTTCTAGTGTCCTAACAGAATTAACCATTGAACTGAATTCCTCTGGTTCTAAAGAGAATTTAGAATCTGGGCCTCCCATTTTTCGGTCTAGNATAAAATGTTTTTCTATGATTTTNGCACCCAAAGCCACAGCACCGATGGGAATGACTGGTTCTAANCTATGATCTGATAAACCAACCACTGTTTTAAAATTTTCAGNCATGTGGGGGATTGTTTTCAAGTTAATGGAATCAATTGGGGCTGGATATGATGANGTGCACTTTAAAAGNGCAATCTGGTCGTTTCCCTGTTTTTTGCAAGTTTCTATTGCCAGTTTGATATCATTAAATTCTGCAATTCCCGTTGAAATAATCACTGGCTTTCCACAAGAAGCCACAGTTTCAATGAGGGGGATATCGGTGATTTCGAATGATGCAATTTTGTAGGCTGGCACATCCATCTTTTCAAGGAAATCAACACTAGTTTTATCAAATGGTGAAGAAAATGCAATGAGCCCTAATTTTTCTGCTATCTTTTTTAGTTCTGGCTGCCATTCCCAGGGCATGTGTGCATCATCGTAAAGGTCATAGAAAGTGGAACCATCCCACACTGTATCCTGTCTAATTTTGAAATAATCATTATCACAATCTAGTGTCATGGTATCAGGAGTATATGTTTGCATTTTAACTGCATCAGCCCCTGATTCCTTCATAGCCTTGATAGTTTCAACTGCCAAGTTGAAATCTCCCAAATGGTTGGCTGATAACTCGGCAATTATAAAAACAGGATTATTTTCACCAACCTCTTTATGGCCAATTTTTAAATACATTTTAATCCCTTATTTTGTATATGTATTCGAAGGCATTGTTATTCTTGACAATAACATTTTTTTTAAAGTCAAAGCCCATTTTTTCAAATAATTTTAAAGATTTTTTATTATTTTCCTTTATGTATGCTTGAATTAATCTAATATTAGGGAAATTATTTTTTAGATATTTTATCGACTCTTCTAAGAATGAAATTCCTAAACCAAGTCCTCTGAACGATTTTTTTATACTTATACTGATGGTTGCAGAATCACCTTCAAAGTCAAACCGTACTTGTCCTGCAAAATCTCCCTGGATGGAAATCACAAGAAATAAGTTATCAGAATTTGTATAGATCTTGTTAAACCATTTTTCATGGTCTTCGAAGCTTATTTGCTCGGGTTGGAATGAATTTTTTCTAACTTCTTTTTCATTGGATAAATCGAAAATATTCATAATATCAGAAGGTTGTAATGGTCTTAAACTGATTTTTTCTCTATAATACTTGTTTATAGAATGTTTCGCTATTCTATTAGCTCCTGCACCATTGACTGATTTTCTTCCATTTTGGCACATTTCAGTTCTCATCTTCCTATTTTCTATAAGTTGGATTTTCTCTAGGATGTTGTGATTCAAATTTTCATCATCCCAAAAACCGGCCACCTCGACAAACCCAGCCTCACCCCAGTTTTCCAAGTTATGGGTCTGGTTATGAGCAACACCAATAGCTATTGTGGGCAAACCCACCCTGGCAAGTTCGTAAAGAGTTTGTCCGGCTGCAGATATGGCAAAGTCAGATTCAAACATCACTTCCATCATTTTTTCGGCATTAGGATAGTACACAAGTTCGGTTAGGTCATCTATCAATTGTTCGATTTTGGATATATTTCCGAATCCTTTGCCAATTATAACAGTTTTCTTTAGATGTGGAAAATGGGTGGTTAATATTTTTAAAGTGTCAGGTGTTAAATTTCTTAAATCATCCCCTCCAAAAGTTACCATAACTCTTTTAATGGTGGGATTGATCTTTTTTTTTCCAACTTCCCAAAAAGGGCTTCTTAAAGGTATGTATTGGCTTCCTAGCAAGTGTTCTATTTCATCTTTTTGGGGGTAATTTAGTTTCTCAGCATTAATGGAGCCATTAACCACGATCCCTTTCGGATAATTTATGCGTTGATTATCATCGATATAAACAGCTAAAGAAACAAATTCAGATATCTTGAGGTATAATTCTTCAGTAGCAAGATAAGAATCTATGATTACGATATCAGTCCCTTGCAGTGATTGGAAAAGTTTAAGATGATCTGTTAACCAGTTGAAAATTTCATGTTCTGTCTGTTCAAGAAGGGATTTGATTGTAAGATCACCATTCACAATGAATTTAACAGAACAGCCTTTTTCTTCGAAGGCCTGATAAAGTGACAGACACCGAGTAAGATGTCCAAAACCTATCTTTCCACTGCCTTCAGTGATTATACTAACTCTTATCTTATTTTTCGGCTTCTTTTTCATTGTTTAACTTCTCAACAATTATCTGATCAACAAATGTGCCCTGGTATTGGTGGTGTTTTTTTAGTCTTCCTACTTCGTTAAATCCTGCTTTTAAAAAAGCCTTATATGACCCAATATTATTGCTGTATATTCCGGCAAATAACTTATGCAGTTTGAGCTGATTAAAGGCATAATTAGTTGCTAATTTGATGGATTCAGTTCCATATCCTTTATTCCAATGGTCTTTTCCAATTAAAAACCCTAAATCTCCATATCCATGAAAATGGTTGATATTTCCTATTTTGATATTTCCGATATGGGTGTTGTTTTCTTTTAGAAATATGCCAAAGAGGAAATTATCAGAACTATCATTTGTTTTTTTAACATACTCTTTTAATTTTTTAACAGAATATTCATCCCATCTGCTCTCTAAAAATTTAGTCACTTCCTTATCTTGCATCCATGTCAAATATTTTTCCCCAACATCATCAGGACTCAATATTTTCAAGAATATTTTGTTCCCAATTACTTTTTTCATTTTAACCCCTTTACTTATTGCATATATTGATTATTGTCGGATCTAAAAGTATTTCCAGAACGTTTTTGCCGATTGTTATGCCGAGATCATGGTTTTGACTATTTGTTTCAACCATTTTAAAAAAATACATTAGTTCCTTAAGGTACCGATAATTATCATCAAATTCATACTCTATAATCAAATTATCATTTTTTTTACAAATCTCAATATAGTGCTTGTTGAAGTCAGCTTTAATATGACCTTTTTCGCCGGTTATTATCATAGAATGTTGGGGGCATTGTTGGAGAAAATCAAAGCTAGTGTTGATGATTATATTTCTATTTGTTTTTAATAATAAAAAAACAGAATCCTCTACATCTATTTCAAGATCGCTTAGAGTGTCTTTCCACCCATTTATAGTAGTGATATCACCGAAAAGCCATTGGACAATATCAATTGTATGACTCATTGTAGTAAGCAGAACNCCGCCACCTAAATTTTTTTTAGCTGAATATTCAGTTCGNTAGTCCCTAGTGGGATGCCAATCAGGTAAATATTGGCCTCCATAATAGTTNACATGGAAAATTTTTCCAATAACATTATCGTTCAAAATCTCTTTCAATTTAAGGAAACCTTCGTGAAACCGGTAACTTTGCCCGATCATTGCTGTTAATTTTTTAGTTTTGACTGTTTCCACCAACTCTTCAACACCTTTCAAGTCAGTTGCCAGAGGTTTTTCTATGAAAAGATTGATACCTTTGTTTGCAAGGTATGTGGAATTTTCTAGATGTAAAGAAGAAGGTGTGCATATCATTGCAGCGTCAATATCCGAATTTTCACTGAAAATATCTTCAAATGAATTGTAAAACCGATCAGTGTTAATTTCATTGGCAAACTGCTCAACACGTTTAAGATCAATATCAAATAATAAGATATTTTCAACACCCAACTTTTTCGCGTTTCGTGCGTGTCTTTGCCCTATTGATCCGCATCCTATGATTAATAGCTTTTTTAACAAATTTGAACCCCTAATTAAGTCGTTTAAATCCTTTAGAAATAACTGGACCATGTAACAAGTCATTATATTTATCTTGTTCTTGAGCACAAGCTACTATTTTAAATACATCTGCAACCGCTTCAAGATATTCGTCAATCACCTGATCTGTATGATGCGAACAAGTGTAGACATGATTACTAGCTAAATAACCTCTATACAACATTTCTTGGTTAAACAGGGTTTGCATTTTCAAAGAGTTATCATCATCAAATTGAAATGTTGTTAAAGGAGGAATGCCCATGGTTTGCAGAGAAAGATCATGTTCATCTGCGATGGATTCCCATCCCCTTGTAATTTGTTTCCCTGCGCTAATGAGATGTTTTGGATTGTCTGTGATTTCCATTTTATTTATAGTGGCAAGTCCAGCTGCAAATCCCACTCTTTCTGTCCAAAAGGTGCTACTGATGAATGTTTCTTGGGCGGTTTCCATTATCTCTTCTTTTCCTAATATAGCACCAATTGGATGGCCATTACCCATTGCTTTACCAAATATAATTATATCTGGATCAACTCCGTAAATTGAGTGGGCACCACCAACTCGCAGTCTCCAACCGGATGTGATTTCATCAAAGATTAGAACAGCCCCTATTTCATCGGCTATTTTTCTAACCTTTTTCAGGAAAGACGAATCAGGATCAAAGTTTCTAACAGGTTCCATAATAATTGCGCCAATATCATCTTCCTTAGTGATAATCTCTTCAAGATCATTTATATTATTATAATTAAAAGGTAAGGCTGTGTTTTCTAAACATTTTGGAACCCCTAAAGGGTTCAGTCCGGGTAGAAGGTGGTCTGTGAGATTTTCATTACTAGTTAGGTTTGATGATAAATACCAATCTTGCCACCCATGATATCCACAAAAAGCAATTTTATCTTTATTAGTAGCAGCTCGAGCTATCCTAATGGCTATACTGGTTGATTCACCCCCAGTACGTGCATACCTAACCATTCCGCCCCATTTTTCGATTTTTAATAGTTTCTCGGCTAATTCAACCTCTTCGTAACAATTAAGGGTGCACATTGAACCGTTTTCAATGGCATCTTCAACTGCTTTGTTGACATCTTCATCTGCATAGCCAAGTGTACATGCACCAATACCCATTATAGACATATCAACATATCGATTGTTGTCCATATCCCATACATTAATTCCTTTTGCCTTCNGGTAATATGATGGCCATTGATCAGGTAAAAATTGGTCACTTCTTTTTGATAATAGTTGATTACCTCCAGGTATTATCTTTTTAGCTTTATTCCAAAGTTTTACTCCGTTGTTAACCATCTTTTTCACCGTTCAAGTTTTAATCTTTAATCAATCTTTTTTTCTAAATAGTTTACAACTCTATCCAAATCTTGTAATTTTAGAAATTTTATCGCTTCTTCCATTTCTTCTTCAAATGTTTCAAATGACTTTTTTCCAACGATTTTTGCATTAATAAGTTTTAACCATGGTTTTTGATTTAATAAATCTATAACATCAATGGAACTGAAAAATTCATTTTCAGGATATAAATAATCAAAAATTGCACATAACAATGCATAATCTTCAATGGTGTCAAGTGTTATTCTAATATCCTTTGCATCAAATTCAGAAACAAAATTACTTGTTTTAAATGATTCTTTACCAGTTGTATAAATGTAAGATGTGACGTGTTCTTTTTCTCGTGCACTGTTTCCATTTTCATATGCTTCATTAAGAGCTTTAAAATTAAAAACTTCAACATCTAAGCCATCAGGATATGTTCTTATCAATGTATTGGAAGTGTAATCAGATTTGGAATTGATATGTTCATTTATAATACTATCAACTATTGTGGTATCGATACAGGGACAATCACTGGTTATTCTGACTATAACATCTAAGTCGTTTTCTTTGGCTGCCAAATAATATCTTTCCAGCACATTTTCTTTACTTCCCCTGAAAAACTGCACATTCTCTTTTTTTGCAATACTGATTATTTTGTCATCAGCATCATCGGTGGTAGTAGCAATTATGATCTGGTTAATTTTTTCAGACGCCTTAAGTCTTCTTATGACTTGTTGGAGGACAGTAATGCCACTTCCATAGGGTAGTTCCAGTAGTACTTTTTCTGGCAATCGGGTTGATGATGTTCTGGCTTGAACAATAGCTCCTATTTTCATCTAAACACCAATTAATCTTGATCAAAAGTTTTCATAGATTTGTAAATCTTTTCTATTGCATATTTCAGGTCGTTATCTGTCATTGCTGGATACATGGGAATACTGATCTCTTTCTGGTAAAAGTCTTCAGAAACTGGGCATAAGCCTTTCTGGAAACCAAGATTTTTATAGAAAGGCTGTAAATACACTGGGATATAATGAACTTGCACTCCTAAACCTTCTTTCCTCAATTTTGTAAATATTTCTCTTTTTTTGTCCTTCAATTTATCTTTAAGTAGAATGGGAAAAAGATGATAAGAAGATTGACACCTTTTTTTTTCGCTAATAGTGTCAAAATATGGATTATTTTCAAAAGCTTCATTGTATGTTCTGGCTATTTCTCTTCTTCTTTTAACAAACCGGTCCAATTTGTTTAGTTGTGATAGGCCTAATACTGCTTGTAAATCAGTGATGCGGTAATTGTGTCCTAAATAATGCATTTCATAGTACCAGTCACCGTCGGGTTGGTTGATATAATTATTTTTGGTTATGCCATGGGAGCGGAACATTAATAGTCTTTCATAGTACTCTTGCTCATTGGTTAAAACTGCACCGCCTTCTCCAGTGGTTATGTGTTTAACTGGGTGGAAGCTGAAAATAGTCATCTCAGAGTATCTTGAATTTCCTATTTTTTCCCCATTGTATTTTGCTCCAATGGCATGGGCTGCATCTTCGATTATCTTAACCCCTTTGTCCTCTGCAATTTCAGATAATTCTTTTAGATCCACTGGGTTTCCACTGTAATGCACCGGGACTATGAGTTTGGTTTTCTCAGTAATTTTTTCTGAAACCTTAGAAACATCCAAGTTACCGGTTTTGCTTTCAACATCTACAAAAACAGGTTTAGCATTTAGGTATAAAGCTGCATTGGATGTTGCCACGAAAGTATTGGGAGAGGTAATGATTTCATCATTTTTTCCCAGGCCCATGGCAAAATATGCCCCATGAAGGGCGGAAGTGCCTGAATTAAAAGCAACTGCATATTTGGAGCCACAATATTTTGCTAGATTTTCTTCAAATTCGCCTATTTTAGGTCCCTGGGTGATAAAATCTGATTTTAATACATTAACAACTTTCTGGATGTCATCTTCACCTATATCTTGTTTTCCGTATGGTAAAAATTTAATAACAATCACCTTGAACTGGCTTTAATAAACGATGTCGATTGTTTTTAACATTTCCCGAATTTCTTCCACAGAAAGCCACTGTTTATTGTTGTCTGATGAGTATCTGAACCGGTCTTCCACTTTTTTCCCACCAGACTTGTTGTTCAAGTTTTCCCACCAATCAAAATCAGGGTAAATAATGTAATGATCATCATATTCATAGGTTGTTCTGGAGTCTTCCTCAGTGACCATTACTTCATGAAGCTTTTCTCCAGGCCTGATACCAACATCTTCAAATTCACAGTCTTCCTTCATTGCTTTGGCTAAATCTGTAACCTTAAATGAGGGACATTTACGAACATAAAGCTCCCCACCTTTAGCTTCTTGTATGGCTTTTATTACAAGATCAACTGCCTCGTCAAGAGTTATCCAGAACCTGGTCATCCTACTGTCAGTGATGGGAATAACAGTTTCATTTGAATCTATTAAAGACTTGAAAAATGGAATGACCGAGCCACGGCTCCCTGAAACATTACCATACCTTACTACGCTGAAAAGAGTGTCTTTATCACCCACATAAGCGTTTCCAGAAATGAATAATTTATCAGAAACAAGTTTAGTGGCTCCGTAAAGATTTACTGGGTTCACTGCTTTATCTGTGGATAATGCAATTACTTTTTGGACTCCTTTATCTATGGCTGCATTGATAATATTTTCAGCACCATGGATATTTGTTTTAACAGCTTCAATTGGGTTATATTCTGCAGCTGGAACTTGTTTTAATGCTGCTGCATGTATAACAACATCCACACCATCAAAAGCCCTGTATAAACGTTTTTCATCCCGGACATCGCCAATAAAATATCGGAGCTTTTTGTAATGTTCCCGGAATTTGCCTTGCATTAAGAATTGTTTGTATTCATCTCGGGAGTATATGATAATTTTTTTAGGATTGTATTCCTCCAAAACCCTGCTTGTAAATTTCTTACCGAAGGATCCAGTTCCCCCAGTAATTAGGATTGTTTTATTGTTAAGCATTTCTATTACCTCACGATCTTAAATATAAAATTAATTAATAATATTTTTAATTTATAATTAATCTAAATTTTCTTTTGACTTTTTAATGTAGGTTCGGTGTATTTTTCGAGGGATGAAACAGGTGTAATTCTAATTTTTAAGAAATGATTCTTAATCATTCAAGTTCAACATGTTTAAATAATTACAATTTTCAGAATATAAAGTACACCCTATGAATTTTTCCTAGATTATTGGATTGTAAAAATATTTGATAATATGATTCCAAAAGAAGATTTAAGATGGTATCTTTTTGAAGAGAATATAGATTTACACCTAAAAAATGGTCTTATAAATTATGAAGAAAGAGTTATAAGCCATATGAATAAATTCATGACCTATTATCCTTATTTGCGATTATTTGGAATAAAATCCCACTTTTTTTATAATCTTGCTAAATCCAGTGGTAAAGATAAAAAAACAATTCTTGTCCATGATTATTTGTGGAAATATCCTCATATTATCAATGAACTCAAATTAAATTATAACCTAATCTTTTTCGGTTTAAATGTAAGGCCATTCCTGTTTTCTTCTGGTAAAAATGTTCATTACCCTTTGTATGAAATTTATAAAAGCGTATATGCCGGTATAATGAACTCAGATTCTTTTTTATTGGAAGAAGGTTATCTAAACTTAAAAAAGGTACTTAGAAAGATTGACCCCCAATTGATTGTTTTAGATTTTGATTTTTTCCCAGAAACTAGATTGATCTTGTTAGTTGCCAAAGAATTGAAAATACCAACTGTTGAAATACAACATGGTGTTTACTCTGGAGAAAAACAATTAGTTTCTGGCCTATATGCTGACTATGTTTTTGTATGGGGAGAATATTTTAAGAATTTATATTTAAAGTCAAAAATTAAAGAAAAAGAGCAAATACGCATACTTGGGTATCCTTATCCTCTTAATAAACTAGAAAATGTTCAATTTCAAAAAAAAATTATGTACATTGGGCAACCTATGGAATTGTATGGTGATCAATTTTTAAGCTCAAAGATAAATATTATAAATGAAGTTGATGGTTTGTGTAGAGATAACAGATTCCAGTTCACTTACAAACCACATCGGATGGAAGATCTGGATTTATTAAAAAAAGAATTACCTCATGTTAAATTCTATCCAAAAACAGCCAAAATTGAAGACACTATTCGAGAAAATGATATTTTTGTGTCATTTAATTCTACAGCCCTTATTGAGTCTGCTTTGAAATCTAAAATTTGTGTTCAGCTTAAAGTTTTCAACATACCTACTGATGATTTTGAAAAATTGGATATTTGTCGAAGTTTCACTAGCTTATCTGAATTTGATCAGTTTTTAAAAGATTTGGACAGTGCTGATGATCTTGAACGGTTTTATTCCCAAGTTAGCTCAGATTACATTGAGATATCTTCTATCAATCCTGGAAATAAATTCATAGAATTAATAAAGGATATAATTTAATAACATTATTAATCTTAAAAACTGTCTACCTTTATTAACTATTTAACCTTAAACTAATGATCTTCATCAACTATTATATCCTCTAAAAAAAATATGTTCTATAATTTTACTACGATGTGAGGTATCATTTCTTAAAACTTTCTATACGGTGAAAATTTGAATGAATACAAAATCTTTGTGCAAAGGATTGGATTGGTGGGGATAGCAAATCTCCTGGTTGCATTAAGCTCATTAATCTTATTACCAATATTAACAAAAAACTTTTCAATTGATGATTACGGTATTTGGGTGCAAATAAACACCACCATAGCATTATTACCTAACCTAACCACCCTGGGACTTCCTTACACCATGGTCAGATTTTTATCAGCAGAAACAGATAAAAAAATAATACAGGAAGGTTTTTATTCCATCTTAAGTATGGTTTTAATTTCTACAGTCATCGTAGCTTTATTGTTATTAGTGTTTTCTAAACAAATTGCCTTGGCAATCTTTAATGGTAATGTTAATGTGGCCATCATATTATCGGCAATAGTTTTCCTTGCTTGTTTGAATGCATTGCTACTAAATTACTTCAGAACTTTTCAGGAAATGAAAAAGTATTCCTTCTTTTTATTGATGCAAACATATCTAGGGGTGGTAATAGTATCTTATTTAGCACTGGAGGGCTATAGTATTTATATGGTTGCATTAGGGCTTCTCCTTGCAAATCTTATCACTTTTTTGGTCATGTTTGCTCTGATAATATGGAGTATCGGGTTTAAGATTCCTAAGTTTACCCATATTCGTGAATATTTGTCTTTCGGAGTTCCAACTATTCCCGGGAATTTGTCTTCATGGATAGTTAACTCCAGTGATCGATATGTTATTGGAATATTTTTAAGTGCAGCCTTTGTGGGTTATTACTCTCCCGGTTACACTCTTGGATACAGCATTTCAATGCTTATGGCCCCATTTTCTCTGTTACTGCCCTCAGTCCTACCTCAGTACTATGATAAAAACAATATTGAAAAAGTTTCATCATTTTTAAATTATTCAACGAAGTATTTCCTTTTAATTGCAATTCCATCTGCCTTTGGATTGTCAGTACTCTCAAAACCTTTGTTAAGTGTTTTAACCACACCAGAAATTGCTTTGAATGGATATTTAATTACACCTTTAACTGCTTTAAGCACCCTCATTTTTGGTGTTTATGCCATTATCAGTAACGTGTTAGTATTGGAGAAGAAAACCAAGGTAATAGGATCAATATGGATCATCGCTGCAACATTAAATTTAGTTTTAAACATAGTCTTAGTACCCTACTTTGGAATTATAGCTGCTGCAACCACTACATTATTAGCCTATGTAGTCGCATTTATCCTTACTTTAAGGTATTCTACTAAATTCTTTAATTTTGATTACAAATTTATCCTAAAGAGCATTACCGCATCTACTATAATGTCAGCATTTATTATTTTCATTAATCCCCAGAACCTTATTAATATCATAATTACAATTATTATATCTACAATTATTTACTTTGGTCTAATTTTAGTCCTTAAAGGAATAAAAAAAGAGGAATTTAACTTATTCAAAGCAATGTTTGGAAAGAATTAGATACCTAGTTTTAAGGTAGATTTAGTTATTTGAGGCGGATAAATTAATAAATGGTGGACTAGTCTTAAAAAACCATGGAAAATCATTAGTACTATTTATCAATGATGGATTGTCACCATTAGAAATTAACGATTGATTCACATGATTCCTAAAGAAGAATTAAGATGGTATCTTTTCGAAGAAACCATTGAGATGTTTTCCAAAAACGGTCGCACCCATTATGAAGAACATCGCTATAAAGATCTAAATAGGTTCCTTTCAGATTACTATATTATAAGATCGGTTGGATTAGCAGCTAAAATTTGTTACAAAACTTCTAAGGCTTTTAATAAGCAAAAAAATGATATCTTGGTTCATGATTTGCTCTGCAGATATCCGAGCATTATCAGTGCATTGGAACGCCATTACAATCCCATCTTATTTGGCATAAACATAAAACCTTTTTATAAGTCCTTACCGAGGAAAATCGATTATTACCCTCTTTATGACATATATAAAGTTCTGTATAGAGGGGTATTGGATTATGATAATGATTTAATAATTAAAAGTTACCACCAATTGGAATCAGTCGTTAAAAAGATTAACCCCAAGTTAATTNTATTTAATCATGATTTCACTACTGATGTGAAGCTCATGACTCTGGTTGCCAGNGAACTGGGAGTGCCTACGGTTGAAATCCAACATGGCATGTATTCGGGGAAGGATCGAGTACTTTCTGGTAACAATGTGGACTATGTTTTTGTTTGGGGGAAATACTTCCAAGATTTCTATCTAAATTCTCCCCGAGTAAAAGATAGGAAAATAAAAGTATTAGGATATCCTTACTCTGTTATACCGGAAAGCCATGCTGATTATCATAAAAAAGTCGTATATTTAGGTCAGCCTATGGAAATATATGATAATTCTTATTTAAACAAGAAAAAAGAGATTATTATTAAACTTAATGATATCTGTGAAGATCTGGGTTTTGAATTAGTTTACCGCAAACATTTAAATGAGGATTTGGCTTGGCTAAAAAAGAATTTACCCGGGGTTAAATTCACAACTGAAGGTGAAACACTGACAGAAACTATTAAAAATAATGATATTTTTATTTCTTTTAATTCCACAGCCCTAATTGAGTCAGCTTTAAATAATAAAATCAGCATCCAACTAATTAATTATGACATACCCACCGATGACTTTGAAGAATTAGGCATATGTCGAAGTTTCACCAGTTTAATCAAATTAAAAGAATTTTTAAAAGAACTAAAATCCCATGATGATGTGAAAAGACTTTATAATCCTGTTAATCCGGACTACATAGAAATACCATCACCTAACCCTGGAGCGAAATTCGTTGAACTAGTCGAAGATATTGTATAAGCAAACTAGTTCGTTAGGTATAGTACTTTTTTAGGGTTCATCATCAGATTTTTCACCAAGATTATCTTTGGAGTTTAAGGCTATTTCCCGGGTTAATTGGGTGATTTCTTCTTCGATAGTTTCAATCATGCCATAAATTTTGAAAATCAAATAAAAACAGCCTATTAATCCAAATATGAGGATGATGTCCAATCCTCTCCCTATACCGGTTATATTAGACAATATTGAGGTAGTGGTAGGATAAACTGAGAATAATATCAACAGCACCCAAATGGCACCCCACACTAGGAGCATGTTCAGGGACATTTTACCCTCCCTAAATCGCAATAATGATATTATTATGCCAATTATTCCAATAATACCTCCGATTAATTGATATATTAACACACAAGAACCCCCATTTGTTTTTATTTGAAAATGTTTTTAATTAATTTTGCAAGAATTTTAAGCCCAATTTTAGTGTCAGTACCCTTGGAAAGAGAATAATCAGTGTATATTGTTTCGATTGGAACTTCTATCAGTTTCAACTCTTTTTTTTTTATTTCTCCAATTATTTCAGAGGATACTCCGTAATCTCTAGAGTGTAATTCAATTTTTCCAGCTGCATTAAGGGAAAATGCTCTAAGACCAGACTGTGAATCACCAACATCTATCTGGTAAAAAATTCGGGTGATAATATTCATAACATGGTTACCAAATTTTTTCCGCAATGGCATTTCATGGAAATTCCTAGTCCCAATCACCACATCTGCATCTTTCTTAATTATGGGCTCAACCACTGGAACCAGGTCATCAATATGNTGTTGGCCATCAGCATCAAAGGTGACAATCACNNTGGGNTTTTCACGAAGAGATGCCTCCANACCAGTTAGAATTGCAGCACCCAATCCCCGGTTGATAGGATGCCGGTANAGATGTACTTGTTTAGGATATTTTTCCTGAACATGCTTAACAATGGAGGAAGTCTTATCATGAGAACCATCATCAACTACTATTAATTTCAGCCCTTTTGGTAGTAACTCTTCCATCACCTTTCTAATTGTTTGGGCTTCATTGAATGCAGGCATGACTATGAAAATATCTTTCCCATACTTTTCTAAAAAGAGTCCATTGGCACTGGTCAACTAGTTTCTCCTCCGCCCAATGATTTCCATATTCTAATGGTTTGTCTTAAGAAATTTATTTCATATTATTTTATTTAATTATGATATTAATTTCTATTATTTTTTGGAAATTTGGAGTGCCAGTTCAGCCACGTTTTGCCCTAAATTTCGTGAAGTTTCCAATCCAACTTCATCTCCTGCAGCTGAATTTATAGTAGATCCTACACCGGTTCCACCATAATGGGCAAGGGGTGCTCCATCACCAACAATGATCATGTCATGAATTAGCATAAATTGGTGTATTGATGATATAGTGGTTTCCTGACCACCATTACGGGAGCCACCAACACTAATAGCTCCACCAATCTTGTTTTTCAGCTTGAAATCCATGCGAAGAGGTCGTGAACGGTCTATTAACATCTTTAGTTGGCTGGTCACGTTACCAAAATAGACTGGGCTACCCATGATCACACCTTGTGAATCAACTAGTTTACCGAGTAAACTGGGCACGTCATCAAATATTGCGCACTCACCAGTTGATTTGCAAATATCACAAGCAATACATGGTTCAATTTCAATATCTCCCAGATTTATGAGTTCAGTCTCAACTCCCAAATTACTGGCTGCCTTAAGNGCCTCTTTAACTAGGTAATTAGTGTTACCTTCCTTTCGGGGGCTTCCCACAACTCCCATGATTTTAACCAAAAAAATCACTCCTATACATTTTTCTAACCTTTCATGATTTGAATCATTTTGATATTTAAATAAATCATCTATAACATCCTTAATTTTAAGTAGTTGTATGTTTAAACTATATTTTACATTTATAGTTCAACTAACTCTATTTATATTTCAAGACCTTATTTATCATACTAATCTGACTATGAAAATCAGAACAATAATCTAAAAATCAATTATAATTATCTTTCCATTAAAAATCTACTGTATTTAACCCTAAAATGTGGATTAAATAATATAAAATTAGAGTTCATTTTTATGAAAAATTCTGTTGGTAGTCCCTTATATAATCCTCTCACTCCTGAAAAGAGGGTTATTTCATTAGTAAGGGAGTGGTCTGACTCTGAAAAAATGGGTGATTTTAATGCAAGACAATATGCAGCTAATGAAATGAAAAAGTATATGGTGAAAACCGAAGATGGGTCTTTTACTATCCGCTCGGAAGGACCAGATCAAGATTCTGAAACAATGCACACTAGTCACGGTGCTGTGGCTGAGGCTCAAATCAAATATGTTAATCCATTAAGGATAGATGGTAAAAAAGACCTTAAAATACTTGATATTTGCACAGGACTGGGTATCAATGCAGCAGCTGCACTGGAAAAATTCATTGATTATCAGGGTAAATTCCAATTGAAACACATAAAGATAGATTTGGTTGAAGTATCATGGGAAACCTTAGCAACAGCTTTGCTAATTCCCATCCCTTTAAAATCACATGACTACATTAAAAAAGCATTCGAAGACTATCTTATCCAAGAAAATCATCTTACATTTCGAAATGAGGAAAAAAACATTCCCAGTCATGTAGATCTACATGTGCACTGTCAAGATGCTCGGAAGATTACTAAGGGAATTTCTCCATCTAATGAATATGATGCCATCTTTTTGGATCCATTTAGTCCTGCAAAATCTCCTGAACTTTATAGTCAGGAGTTTTTCCAGAAAATCGGTGAATTACTAAAAGATGATGGTATGATATTAACTTACACTTCATCGGCACCAGTCAGACACGCCCTCATAAATGCGGGTTTAGAAGTGGGAGAAGGACCAGCAATGGGGCGTAGGGGAGGTACAATTGCATCTCCAAGTATTGAAAACATATCAAAACCTTTAAGTTGTGATGATGAACGTATGATCGCCCTATCTGATGCTGGGATACCCTTCCGAGACCCTGGATTAAACAATTTGCCAGAAAAGATTAGAACAAAACGTCAAACAGAACGCAGCCAAGCTAGAGGTAATTATAAAATGGCCTCTACTGTTAAAACACCGGTTTATTTGTTTAAAGAAGTTGATGATGAGGGGTTACAAAAAAGAGTATTAAAGCACTTAAGAAATCTTGGGATAAAAAATCTTAATTCTGATGAGTCACGCTATTTGGTGTGTCCTCAGTTTAAAGAATGCATATGCCACTGCAAACAGAAAAGATTGCCAACATCCAGTGCCCGGATCAAAGAAATGGAGAACCGATTAAAAAGAATCATAACTAATAAAAAGACTGTTAAATTATAGTTGCTTTCTAAATAATAAGAATTCAGCTTGATTTAATTTGCCAAGTGTAGTCAATCAGAATTTTAGTTAGTATATTTTTGTCATATCAAACATTACTATAGGTGAAATATTGAACTTTGAAATAAAATATAAAGATGCCAGGGGACGTTTAGGTATTCTAAAAACTCCTCATGGGAATATCACAACACCCGCACTCATGCCTGTCATACACCCTCGAAAACAGACAATCCAAGTCCAGGATCACGGTGCGCAATTGGTTATTACCAATGCTTATCTTATCTATAAAAATAATGATTTACGGAAAACAGCCATAAAAAAAGGAGTGCATGAACTTATTAATTTTTCCGGACCAGTTGTCACTGATTCCGGTTCATTCCAACTATCGGAATACGGAGATCTGCAAGTTTCCAATGAGGAAATCGTAAAATTCCAGGAAAAAATAGGTACAGATATTGGCACATCACTGGATATTCCAACCCCACCTGGTGTTAAAAAAGAACATGCCCAAAAAGATTTAGAAATAACCTTCCAAAGGGCAAGGGAGGCACTTGAAGTTAGGAATGAGTTGATGTTGAACTCCGTGGTTCAAGGTTCAACCTACACTGACCTGCGCAGTAAATGTGCAGAAGTTTTAGGAAAAATGGACTTCCAAGTACATCCAATCGGTGCAGTAGTACCTCTCATGGAATCCTACCGTTATAAAGAGTTAGTTGAAGTGGTAATGGCATCAGTGACCCACCTACCAGATTCAAGGCCACGTCATCTTATGGGTGCCGGTCATCCTATGATATTTGCCTTGGCAGTAGCCATGGGTTGTGATCTTTTTGATTCTGCTGCTTATATTCTGTATGCTGAAGATGATAGATTATTGATGCCCAACGGAACCATCAAACTAGAAAATTTGCACGAAATGCCTTGCAGCTGTGAAGTGTGCACTAACTACACGCCAGAACAGTTGCGTCAGATGGAAAAAGCAGAAAGGGTCCAACAAATTGCCAAACACAACTTATTGATTAGTTTTGCTGAGATCAGGCAGATTCGCCAAGCAATTGTTCAGGGTAATTTATGGGAACTTGTAGAGCAACGTTGCCGTAGTCATCCTTTCTTACTGGAAGCACTGCGCACACTCTATAACTACTCTGAAGATCTGGAAAAATATGATCCTCCCTACAAAAAATCAGCATTTTTCTATTCAGGGCCAGAATCACTAAAACGCCCAGAGGTATATCGGCACTTAAAGAAGTTGGATGGGATTTCCCAAAAAAAGAGTGTTTTACTCCTTCCTAGAACTAGAAAACCCTATTCTGAACATTTATATGGTATTCCTCTGCCTTGTTATCAGATTAAAGGTGATGAAAAACTTCAGAATATTCCATTTGACGATTTACAAGTAGCTATCGTTGATGTGCCCTTTGGGGTGATACCCCTGGAACTTGACCAAGTGTATCCACTGGCACAAAATGAGTCACCTGCTAGTTTTGATGAAAATTCACTGCAAATGGTAAATAATGTAGTGCAAAAATATTTGAAAGATTTCAAGACTGCTTTTATCAGTGCCGATGTGGTGGAAACATTCCAACTTCAAAAGAATTACCAGCTTAAAGAGGTACATGAAATACCAGAACCCCTGAAACCAGGGGTTGACGATTATCAAAGGATTAAAATGATAGCTGATTATCAGTTTGGAACTGGTAGTGGAGAAGCCCTTTTTAACCGGGATGTTGACATTGTGAAAAGCAGGAAGACCGGGAAGATTCGCCATGTCTATGATGACCAAGAGCTTATTGCAACTTTACGGGCTAGTGATGGTGTTTTTGTACTGGCTCGTGAGGGTGCTCGTCGCTTGCACAGTTTCCTCCCATACCCCAAAAAAAGGGTAGTTGTTAATCAGGATGCTGAACCATTTGCTCGGGAAGGAAAAAGTATATTTGCTAAATTCGTTATAAATTGTGATATAGATATCCATGCAATGGAAGAAGTATTGATAACCAATGATGAAGACCAATTATTGGCCTTCGGAAAGTCAGTTTTAAATGGAAAGGAGATATTAAATTTCAACACTGGTCAAGCAGTAAAAACTAGAAAAGGAGGCTTTTAATGATACCAAGTGCAGGTATGAATCCAAAACAGCTTAAACAGATGCAAAGGGCCATGAAACAAATGGGCATGGACATGAAAGATGTTAAAGGTGTAAATGAAGTAATAATCAAATTTAAAAACAAAGAAGTAGTAATTAGCAATCCCAAGGTAAATCTGATGAATTTNATGGGCCAAGACACCTATCAGATATCTGGAAAATCAAAGGAAAGAAAAATTGAGGTTGAACTGGTAATTCCTGANGATGATATTGAATTAGTGGNTGCTCAGACNGGAGTAACTACCCAAAAGGCTAAAAAAACACTGGAAGAAACCAATGGGGACCTGGCTGAGGCTATACTGAGGTTAAGTTAAATGGTTTTTGTGGTCCATATTTCTGACTTNCATGNAGGTTCAATATCCTTCCAAGAAGATTTACTCCTACAGTCTGTGGACATTATTAANGATATGGCNCCTGATGCCACTATCATAACCGGAGACCTCACTGAAAATGGTTATTACATTGAAATGGAACAGGCAGCCGATTATATAGAAATGATAAAATCACCCCTTATGGTTGTTCCTGGGAATCATGATGCCCGGCACGTGGGAGACCAGGGTTTCCGTGAACTGATCCGGAACCGTTATGGATGTCACTTGGAAATTGGTGGAATAAAAATTATAGGATTAGACAGTAGTGAACCCGATCTTAATTATGGAAAAGTGGGAAGAGCTCAACAAGCATGGATGGAAAATCAACTTGATGATGCATCTTCCAATGATATGCAAACCATTATTGCCTTACACCACCATATAATACCGGTTCCTCGAACTGGAAGAGAAAGAAATGTTTTAAGTGATGCCGGAGATATTCTCAATTCACTAATAGAAAAAGATGCAGACCTAGTGTTGTCTGGACATAAACATGTACCCCATGTATGGATGGTCCAGAACACAGCATTTGCAACTGCAGGAACAGTATCTTCACTGAAATTGCGGGGAAAGGATCCAGCATCTTTCAACACAGTTAATATAGATGATGATAATATAGAAATCCTCTTAAACACATCCCATGGAAAAAGCAGTTGTCTGGCCAAGTATGAAAATTTATGTAGGTGATTTATTGCAAGTAATTGTTGATGCATCGAATATAGCTCACTTTGGAAAAAAGGATGGGAAACCCAGCCTGAGCAACTTACTTGCTGCAGATGAGGCCCTTCAAAAGTTAGGCTATCATCCAATTCTCATCGCAGATGCATCCCTAAGACATGAAATTGATGAGAAACAAGAATTCAACAAACTCTTAGACGAGGAAAAGGTGCACCAAGTTCCTTCTGGCACCAATGCTGATCACTATATTCTGAAACTAGCTGAAGAAGAAGATGCAAAAATATTATCAAACGATGCATTCAGAGAGTTTTATGATGAATTCAGGGATATTAACAGCCGCAGAATTCCATATAAATTCACCAATGGTAAAATCACCATAGGTAGCTCTGCTAAACCTAAAAAAATAAGGAACATCCTCCAAAAAATTTGTAACCAGACTTTGTCCGAATTTGAGAAAAAAGGATATGATTCTTATAAATTGAAAAAAAACAAGAAGCTGTCTGGTATTGCTGTGGCAAAAGAGGCAATTGACCGAATATCCAAAAGCAAAGATGAAGGAATCGACACTAAACTAGAAGGCATGTTCATGAAGATACCGCTATTTGATAAAGTTATGAAAATGGTGGAAGATGCTGAAAGAACCAGTGATTTTATAATCTTTGTTTTAGTCAGCCCCCGAGACTATCGGGAAGCAGTTCGAAATGCAGGGAATATTGCAGTAACTGTGGGGGACCGTTTAAAATTGGATCACGCTCCACTGGTTGCTGTTCGAAATGATTTGTTCACCAAACCAGGAACCTTTGAACTTAACATTATCTATTCTGATGAAATATTGGAGGAATCCCCCTTCGATGTGAATATAACCATAAATGATCACGATTATTCCTTTGTTAAGAAAAACTCCCGAAATATAGCCAGCACAGTCGCTGCCAGGTTAGGCACTTGGAAATTTCCCATCGTATCAGTAAAATCAAGCATGCTGATGGAAAAACCAGGCCACTATGACATTAACTTGGATAAGGGAGGAGACAATTAAATGGCTGGCAATTACCTTTTGAAAACACTTTTCGGGTTTCTTTTAAATCATCCGGTTTTAAGTATAGGCACCAAATACTATCCNACCAATGAAAAAGAACAAGAATACGTGGAAATGGTTAATTACACCCGTACCATGTTATTGGAGATAGACAAAGCCCATATTACAACTGAAAACATTTTCCAAAACTTATTAAAAGAAGTAGGCACAGGAAACATCCCTGAGAATCGCCGGTTTGTGGAAATAAAACCAGCTGAAAATGATGTTAACGAATACGCTCTCCTAAGCAATATAATAATGGGCAGTGACCGTTATCTCTATGTGGAAGTTTTCAGTGGTTACAAGGGAATAATCGACCAGTTCGTGCAATTGATCAAAAAAGAAAATGGTGTGATTGTAGAAAGAAGCAACACTGAAATTGTATCCCGACTACTGTCTAAAAATGATGCAATACGTGTAGGTATTGAGTTAATTAAAATTGGTATGGAAAAAGAAATTGATGTAAGATCCGCTGTTGGAATGACTGGTGCCGCAGCCATTGAAAGATCCATTAACCTCAACAAACAAATAGGAGAAACATCAGGTGTAGGTTTCACCAAACTAGGTGGTGAATTTGCTATTGTATTTTCAAGCAAACTCACTAAACTCGAAGGAACACCAGCAGTTTACGATAACTATCTTTTCATTGATGTTTTTGACTCAACACAGTTCATAGACGATCAAGGTCGAGATAGACTGGTCGAAATCATGAATGAAATCAAAGACTTCATAGAAAAAGAGTGCAAAGGCAAAATCGAAGGTTACCGTGAAGGTGGGGATGACCTCATAGCCAACCTACCCACCAAAGACGCAGCCCTCCGCGCAGGAATCGATTCATCATGGCATGCTCTTAACAATGGTGCTATGCTCAGAGTAGGGATTGGTAAAAGCCGACGCGAAGCCGGGGAAAGAGCTCAAATGGCTGATGAAATAAAAATTTGGAATAATTCCCCAGTCATGGTTTTCGATCTGGCCGATGGAATTTATGCCTATTACGTCCCATCAGAATTCAGCCGTACAATTGTTGAATTTCTACAAGAAAAACAAGGCAGAGCAGTCCTGATATTTGTCTTTGTTTTCATAGTTACTCTAATAGGATGGAACATTGGACACTGGGAATTTGGCCTGGTTGCCATAGGATTGGCTTTACTTTACGCAATAACCGCCTAAAATTTAGAGGGATAGTACATAATTTAAACAAATTGAATTATTACTATTACAAGTTATATTTAAAAAAATGAAGGAACCATAGATGAAAGAAAATATTAAAGCAAAAGCCACCGTAGCTCTAATTATCTCATTCATTGCATTTGGGTTCGGAACAGGTGCCAGCCTATTCTCTGGATTATATCTTAAAGATGGGAATAATTCCTATTTCACTAATAACTCTACTGGCGAGTTTCCCATAATCTACAATGTAAAAAACATTAGTGATAATGAAACCAACACTCCCAAAATTACACAGAACCCTTCCAATACCAATCCTGATGATGCTAATAATGGAAACACCCAACCCAACAACCCGGTTCAACCACCAATCAACAGTTCAACCAATAAAACCCCTTAACTCCATAATTAGGGGTGATTTGCCAATTTCCATTATAATAGCATTCATTTAGTGCCAATTCTTAAAATAAGGTACCAATTCTTAAAAAAAGAATTTCTTCTAATATAAAATTACCTCTATTATATAATTACCAATAAACTATCTAATTGTCAAGGTGGAGGAGAAAATGAAAAGAATTGAAGGTGGCTTGTGTGCAGTGAAAAATGTTAAAACTGCCGGGGCCTGTGAAGAAAATTATGGAGTGGCAATAATCCACTATCCAAACTGCAATGTATCAGGAGTTTTCACCACTAACAAAGTTCAAGCTGCACCCATCATGGTAACTAAAAAAGCAGTTAAAAATGGCAAACTATCGGCAATTGTGGCTAATAGTGGCAATGCGAACTGTTTTACCGGTAGGGAGGGAATTGAAAATGCGGAGCATATGGCCTCCCAAGTAGCTAAAAATCTCAACATCCCCCAAGAAGATGTAGCAGTTGCATCAACTGGAATCATTGGCAGACAACTTCCTTTACCTGAAATTAGCAATTTAATCGATGATGCACTGCGAAGACTAGATAATTCCAAAGAAGCTTCCCGAAGTGCAGCTGAAGCCATCATGACCACTGACACCTATCCCAAAGAATATGCTGTTAAAACACATCTAAAAAATGGTCAAAAAATATGTATAGGTGGCATTGCCAAGGGATCGGGAATGATCGCCCCTAACATGGCTACAATGCTCTCGTTTATAACTACTGATATAGAAGCAAGCCCTGAAGAATTGGAAAAATCTCTCCTGAAAGCGGTTGACAAAACCTTTAACATGGTAGTAGTGGATGGAGATCAAAGCACTAATGACACAGTCCTGATCATGTCTAGACCTGGACAGGGAAAAATCGATGAGAATTTTCAGGAAGCATTAGAACACCTCTGTGCTAAACTGGCTAAAATGATGGCTCATGATGGTGAAGGGGCAACCAAATTCATGGAAGTCAAAGTGAAGGGTGCTCAAACATCAGATGATGCAAAAAAGGCTGTTAAATCCGTAGTCACATCTCCCCTCGTGAAAACTGCATTGTTTGGTGCTGATCCTAACTGGGGACGAATCATTGCAGCAGTAGGATACTCGGGAGCAAAAATTGATGAAAATACTATTAGTGTTCGCTTGGAAGACATGGAACGATTGGTTGATGTAGTTTCTCATGGGAAAATATTAGCCATTGAAGGCACTGAAAAACTGGAACTGGCAGAAAGCATTATGGAACGAGAAGAAATAAAGATNACCATTGATTTAGCCCTTGGAAAATATGAAGCAACTGCCTATGGCTGTGATCTTAGTTATGATTATGTGCGCATCAATTCTGAGTACTCAACTTAGAACTAAAAATCAGAATAAATACCTAATAGTCCATTGGATTTAAGATATAATCACTGCTTTGAATAATAATTAGTNTTTGTTNGATTTAGTATTTTATCAACCAAGTAAAAATGTAATTAGGAATATGATATAATGAAAGTTTTAATCATCGGTGCAGAAGGAATGTTAGGCCATGATTTAGTGGAGGTTATGTCCAAAAACCATGAGGTTAGTACCACCACCATCGACACCATGGACATCACAGACATCAATAAAACTATTGAAACAGTTAAAAAGAAGAATCCAGACGTGGTAATCCATGCTGCTGCTTTCACTGATGTTGATGGAAGNGAATCTCAGGCAGATCTTGCTTACAAAGTAAATAGTTTAGGAACCCGGAATGTGGCAGTTGCNTGCAAAGAAACAGACAGTGCACTGGTTTACATATGCACTGATTATGTTTTCGATGGCACNAAAGGCAGTCCTTACTATGAATNCGATCAAACNAACCCGTTAAGTGTATATGGGAAAACTAAACTACAAGGCGAAGCATACATCCGTGACTTACTCAACAAGTTTTACATAGTACGAACATCATGGTTATATGGTTATCATGGTCCCAATTTTGTAACCACCATGCTAAAACTGGCCCAAACACATGACCAGATATCTGTTGTTGGTGACCAGATAGGATCCCCGACCTACACTGTAGATCTTTCCAAAGCCATAGCAAAACTCATAGAAAAACCAGTCTATGGTATTTATCACATTACTAACAGCCAGCATTGTACTTGGTATGAATATGCACAGCTAATCTTCGACATAGCCGGTAAAAAGGTTAACTTGAAACCGGTTACCACCGAAGAATTCGGCAGTGCAGCTAAAAGACCTAAATATTCAGTTCTCGAAAANTATAACTGGAAAATGGAAGGATTTCCTAAAATAAGAAGTTTTAAAGAGGCATTGAAGGAGTATATGGATTTATTATTGTGATATTACTTCCCAAAAATGTTTTCCTCACCAAAAAAGAAGAATAAAAAAATAAAATAGTAATTTATGGGGAAATGAATTCTTTCTATATTGACAGCTTAGACAATCTTTCCATGGCTTCTTTTGTATTTTCAAGGGTGTTAAAAGCGGTTAATCTAAGATAACCCTCACCACTTGGTCCGAAACCAACACCAGGTGTGCCTGCTATATGGGCTTCATTTAATAACAAGTCAAAAAATTGCCAGGAATCCATATCCTCTGGTGTTTTAATCCAGATGTAGGGTGAGTTAACTCCGCCAAAAACTTTCAACCCTAACTTGCTTAAACTATCCCGTATAATGGACGCATTTTTCATGTAATAATCAATTGATTCTTGAATTTCTGCTTGCCCTTCAGGTGTATAGACTGCACTAGCAGCAACCTGTATTGGATAGGAAACTCCATTAAATTTAGTTGCTTGTCTGCGGTTCCACAATTCATTCACTGAGTGTGGATTTCCTTTTGCATCAAAACCTAACAATTCCTTAGGAACCACAGTATAGGCACAACGTGTACCAGTGAAACCAGCATTTTTGGAAAAACTCCTAAACTCAATGGCAACTTCACGAGCACCACTAATCTCATAAATGCTGTGTGGAATGTCCTTTTCACTAATGTAAGCTTCATAAGCAGCGTCGAAGAGAATTATTGAATTATTTTCTCTAGCATAATCCACCCATACAGTGAGCTGTTTTTTGTTTAGTACAGTGCCAGTGGGATTGTTAGGAAAACATAAATAAATCAAATCAACAGGTGTTTCTGGAAGTTCTGGAACAAATTCATTCTCTTCAGTGCAGGGAATGTAAACCAAGTTATGATAACGACCATCATCTCCCATAGGCCCTGTCCGTCCAGCCATAACATTACTATCCACATAAACTGGATAAACTGGATCAGTAACTGCTACAATGTTTTCCAGGCCGAAAATTTCCTGAATATTACCAGTATCACATTTAGCCCCATCGCTGATGAAAACTTCCTCTTTAGATAATGTGATTCCACGCGGTTCATAGTCATTTTTGATGATTTCCTCAATCAAAAAATCATAACCTTGTTCAGGACCGTAACCATGAAAAGTGTCTTTTTTGCTCATTTCGTCAACTGCTTTTTTGAATTTCTTAATCACTGCTTGAGGTAAAGGTCGGGTTACATCACCAATACCCATGCTAATTACGTCAACATCAGGGTTTTCTTTCTGATACTTCTCAACTCTTTGGGTAATTTCAGAAAAAATGTAATTGCTTTCTAGCAACAAATAGTTTTCATTGATTTTAACTGACATTTTCCTACACCTCTATTTTTTTTTAATTTTGTTACAAGGAATCTTAGTTCATATAGATTACAATTAACTGGCCAATTTTAACTGGTTTTGTTACATGTTCAAATTTTAAGTTTGTATATCTTTATTATTGTTTTTATTAATGATGAAAAAAGCTGCTTATCCTAAACAGTTTATTCTACCATACCGATTGGTTGTATATTTTTTTATGTTCACATAAGAAACTGGAATTTTGATACAAGGCCATGACTATTCCATTAAATGTATGGGTTCTCATTAAATCATTTTATCGTATTTATTTATTGTGATTAGTTTTTTTTAGAATAATTTATTAATGGATTTAAAATAATACTAAATTAATTTAAAGGAAATACATCAATTTAGGGGATTCTATTGTGAATTATAGGCCCATCAAGGTTCTTTTGATTGAAGACGACCCGAATCATGCCAGAGCATTAGAGGCAATGTTGGAACGGGTAAAAGAATTTGATTATGTTTTGGTTCATTGTTACAAACTTCATGATGGACTTGAAGAGTTGAAAAACACCAAATTTGATGTGATATTATTGGATCTGCGTCTGCCAGATAGTGAAGGTATATCCACATTTAGAGCAGTTCATAGTAACTTTCCAGAGATACCCATTGTAATATTCACTGCCTTGTTCAATCATGAAATAGCACTGCAATCATTAAAAGAAGGTGCCCAGGAATACCTTTTCAAGGGTGAATTCGATGGACAGGATTTATCCACCGCAATTATGCATTCCATGGCTCGTGTTCAACATCTATTATCCTTAAAAACCGTTTATTCTACATAATATAAGTTTGTAAGCTATTTGAGAAAAATAACATAAAAGATTATATTAGAAGATGCACTATTTTATATCATAACTATTCTGATCCATTAAAATTATTATTACCCTTAAAAATAGTGACAATCGAACCATGATCAGCCTTATAGTCATCTAAATAGTAATATAAATCTTTATTAAGATTTTTATGAAAAAAAAATTAGTCTGAAGTAACAACCTTCAGATCTAAGACAGAATATCAATTTAATAATACATTGGATATTAAAGTATATCTATCTGAAAGTAGTATGTATTTGTGGAGATAGTGCCTATGAAGTGTGTTGTTATCGGTGCTGGTAATGCTGGACGACCAGCGGCAAGAATACTAAATTATGCTGGCCATCAAGTTCAGATTACTGATCAAAAGAAATTGGACCAATTCCCAGAGGGTGTTCAAAATACTCTCCAGAAAATGGAACAAGAAGGTGTGAATCTTCAATTGGGATGGGATGATCCAACCAACATTGAAGATGTTGATGCAGTTTACATATCTCCAAACATACCAAAAGATTCCAAAATCAGACATTATCTGGTTGACAACGAACTGAAACTACTTATTAACCAAGATATAGCTAAAATTTTAGAAAATTCCATAAATATCGATGTTATCGGTGTTACTGGAACCCTTGGGAAGACCAGCACCACCCACATTATTTCAGAAATCTTTCACAATGCTGGCTATAAAGTTTGGACTTGTTCATCCCAATCTGGAAATCTTCTCAGCGAAGTCATCGTCGACGGAATAATCAATGGAGATCATATTAAAAGTGATATTGCTGTTCTTGAATTGCCACATGGGACTATAAGACTCCTTTCTGAGTTAAAACTAAAAATTGGGGTAATAACCAATATATATTCTGATCATTTATCTGAATTTGAGGGGTCTCTCCAAAAATATGCCGAAAGAAAACTGATGATCACTAATTCCACAGAAATGATAATTGCCAACAAACAATGTAAGGACCTCTTAAACTCTTCTTTAAACACTATTTTTTACTGTACTGGTCAGGATTTATGTGATGTTTCTGGTGTTCTTGAAAATGGAAAAATAAGAATAAAATATAAAGTTAAATCACGGGAAGGTGAATTTGACACAGGATTCAATCTTCGTGGATACTACTTCGAAAACTCCATTGCTGCTGCAGCAGTGGCTCTCAGCTATGGCTTAAAAGTAGACAGTATCAAAGATGGGTTGAGCAAGTTTAATGGAATTCCTGGACATCTAGAATATATAGGAAACTATTCTCGTCGTGAAGTTCATTTTGATGCAGCATTTGTACCCGAAGGCATCGTATCCACACTTGAAGAGTTCCCTGTAAAAGGTGATTCAAAATTAGTTATTATAATTGATAATCCNGACAGTACCAATCCACGGGACAAGTTCCAGATCGGAAAGATACTGGGTCAATATGCACAAGTGATAATTGCCAGCGGATATAATGAAACTACTGATGTTCTGGACATGGAATCTGCTAATCAAGTATTAGAAGGTGCTAAAGATTCAAACTCTCTGAAAATAGCTGTTGAAGATGTTTACAAAGCTGGTGAACTATCCATAAAACATTCAAAACCCGGCGACGTTATTTTACACATAGGCCCCGGTGCCATAACCAATTATCAAGATCTGAAATACAAAATGATTAAAGGAATAGAATCCGGATGTAATAAGTATCCATGAATCATTTTTCTAAACTGAATTATAACTTGTTCCACTGCTTGAATCTCCTATTTTCAAACACTTTATTCAATTTTAATACCCTAAATTTCTCTATTTTTTCCGTCAATATAAAGTGTTTTCATACCTTGCACATACAGAGAAATTTATTTAAATTTAAAGGTGTAAAATAATAATAATTATATAATATTTTTTTAAAAAAAATTAAATTATAAAAACTATTTTTTATAGGAAAAATGGATTATTTCGGTGTAAACTATGGGTTATTTAGTATGTCAAAATTGTGGAGGTTATTACAAGCTTAAGAAGGATGAATCTGCTGAAGATTTTGTCGCCTGTCAATGTTACGGTCAGTTAGTATATGTTGAATCATTAGAATATCTTCGAAAAGAAGATGCCAAAGATAAACATTCAAAAACACTTTACTGCCCTTCAAAAAATAATGTTCTTAATGGATCTGAATGCATTGTAGTTGATGAGGATTTTAAACCAGAACCACAGTCTGAAACTAAAACTGGTGAAAATATAGAAATTAAAAAAGATTCAGACCAAGAAATGAAAGAACCTGGCATCAAAAACCGGGCATACTACCGGAGATATGATTATTATTCTGAGCCTGATATAAATTATCTTAAAAATCTTAAAGACGTAACTGGCCTTATTAATGCACTTTATTATGATGATGTGAATATTCAACTGGAAGCATTACAAGCATTAGCTGCTGTAGGGGATGATAGAGCCCTAAACCATTTGAACAAACTCATACAAAAAGGAGAAGGATCCCTAAAATTATATGCTGAAATAGCAATAAAACAGATTCAATCCAGGAAACATGGCTACAAATCACTCAATCGAGAAAACTTTAGGCAAATCCCATCAGAATCTCTCCAATCTCATCTGCCTCATAAAACAATCCATGATGATCCTCTAAATGCAGTTCCTAAGGAACAGGTTAATCTAGATGATGATAGTCTAAGTGTGGTTTCTAAGGATGATGTGAGAATCGATGATGTTGATCCAGATGTCTTGGAAATTCATGATAAAACAGAGCACACCGTTGTTGATGAAATAGATTTATCCCAACACAGCCCTGAAAGTGATGTGAATCAAGCTCGTGAAGAAATCATTCATCAAGAAGAAATTAAAAAAAGTACCCCAGCAGCATCCGTAACCAAGGAAACATTCACTGAAAAAATCCATGAACAATCCACTCTTGATGAACATAAAACTCTTGATGAACATAAAACTATTTTAAAGGATGAAACCGATTCTTCAACGCCTGAAAATTTATCAACCAAGTCCATGGGATCGGGAGATATTGAGGTTTCGTCCCTTGTTGAAGCATCAAGAATAAAAAAATCCGAAACCCAATTAACTGATCTTGGAAGTCCTGAACCAGAAATTTCACCTGTGGAACATGTGGAATATATCAAGATTTCTGAAATCGAAAATTTTGAAGATCTCAAACCTTCCTCTCCGGATAATTCAATCGAAAAACCTGTTAAAACAAATAAGCTATCTGAAAAAGTATCTCCAGAAACTGAACTAATTTCTGATAGTAATGCCTCCTTTAAAGATCTTTCCAAAGGCTTGTCAGATAACACTATTCCTGTTACTATGAAAACAGTCGATGACACATTACTTTCCCCAGAAAGCTCTGAAAATAAGTCAACAGCCAATTCTAACGGTCAGAGCATGCTAAGTAGTGTAACTCGATTATTTAAAAAGTCTAGTACTCCAGTTTCTTTTTCTTCTGATAGCCAGGGTTTAAAAAGACCTTCTCCAGTTCCAATACCTACTACTGTTGATTTTAAATCAACAGATAGTGTCAACAAAAATGAAAAAGATGATTATAGGGTGAGCTGGTTTGGTCTAAATAATAGTGATAAACAGATAATAATTTTTATCATCTTGTTTGCTATTATTCTAGTTATGGGAGTTGTTCTTACCATGACTCAGATGAAAATATAGTTAGCTACAGTTTTTTTATTACTTAAATAGCTACACTCTCTTTTAAGAGTGTAATCAATTAATAAAAAGATTTTCTTATGGATTTGTAATTGTTTGTCAATGATTTAGTGGGATGAATAACTTTAATTCTATCATCATTGAGTATATCGAACTTATTTTTGTAAATAGTGTGGACTGGGTAGACTTTCTCAGGATTAATGTCCCTTATCATGTCTAGTATCTCCTGGCCATTAGCATGACCAGATGCATGGAAGCCTTCATTAAGTAAGGGTAACTTGAATAACTTCAACCAATTTTGAACCTTTGTTTGATTTATTTCCATCTGCTCATCAAATGGTTCGGTACTGGACTGGATATATATACCATTTTCCGGTTTGATATCAATTAATTCCTTTAATTCAAAAAAATCGCAACGGAAGATATAATCGAGTGGATGGACCTGGAGATCTTTGTAAGTTAAAACATTATCTGCATCTAAAAATTCTCTCTCCCATTTTTTATAGTCCCGAAGGGATTCTGCCGGATCCATATTATCGGCACACAACCATTCATTTTCAACACAAGCAAAACTATCATCACCCACCATACCCCAGCCCTTGCGTGGTTTGTATATCATAACATCTGAAAGTTTAGGATAAGCACTGTTATTTTCCTGAAACAGACTCAAAATATAGGCTTGTTTAAGACTGATCACTAGCTTTCGGTCAGTGTCCTGTGCTACTTTAAAAAAGGTGACCAGCCGATCCAGATCCCGAATAGGGTAGTTTACCACCACTAAACCTCGACAACTTGCAATTTCATTAACTGCACGTTTTTCTATGTCTTCTTCACTAACATTACTAGTATTATCAATTCGTGTACCTTCACTGATCATAATGGTAGGATTAGCTTTCCTTGCCTTTTCAACGAATTTATGGGTCAGTTCCGGGTTACGGCCGTGAAAACGAAGATCTCCAGTATATACAATTGTTTCATCATCACTTTCACTAATAAAGGCAGAAGCCCCTGGTAATGAATGATCAACTGGAGCCGTTTTTATTTTAAATTCACCAATTTCAAATTTTTTATAAGGTTCCACAATCCTTATGTCACGTTCCACTTGGGGACTGCTCCTTTTATATCCTTCACCCTTTTTTTTAGGAAGATAATGAAATGTTTTCTTCAAATGGAGGTATTCGGAGAATGACGATGTACCTGTATCTTCTAAAGCTTTTAAGATTAGATAAGACTCATTCGATAGATAAATTGGGATATCTTCCCTTAAATGGTGCACGTAGGCCACGTGATCCACATGGGAGTGGCTGATGAGGACACCATCTATGGAAGGCTTTTCAGGGTGGGAAAGTCCCACATGACGCAAGTAGTCCTCTCGATAAATTCCCTTAATGCAAGGTAAAAGGCCGAGCTGGACAAAATCTAGGATTCCATTAGCTTTACGTGGCTGTAAAAACTCAGATAAATACTCATTAGCCTTTGAAAAAGCCATTCCAAAGTCAAAGAAAAATGATTCTTCTTTTCCTCTGACTCTGATTTTATTGCCACCGATTTCATCCACACCACCGAAAAAATCAATATTGGTCAAAGTTATTTCTCCTAATCAAATCATATGCTTACATGCAACTGACAACTGTCTATTATACTATTTCACAAATAATTCAAATTAAATATATTTTTAATAATCCCCTTTATCAGTCTAATAATTAATAATAAACCAAGTAGAGCTACTGATACTAAGGTAATTATTCATGTTATTATATAAATTGGAGCATGCATTTATTTTTTTTAATAGTTTTATCTTGTTCTATGTAGAGATGTTTTAACTATCTTCACTTTTGAAAAAATATACTAAATCTCATAAATACTAATAGACATATTAAGAAAAGTATCTATTAGTATAATTGTTAATTGGGGATTGTATTAAAGGAGATTTTTATGGTTAAAAAAGAAGAGGATTTCATTGGAAATCTTAATAATGTTAGAGATAAAATTGAAACTTCATTTTTAATTTCCAGTGTAAGTGTAAAAAAAGCCAGGACTGGAAATGAATACTTAGAATTTACTTTAACTGATAAAACTGGTGAAATCATAGCTAGAATGTTTGGAGGCATTCTAAAAGATGAAAATGGCAACATTATCGCCAGGATATCAAATGGAAAAGCTAATCCGCTTTACGAAAGTATTGATAAAGGTGCTATTTATTCTATAACTGGTTCTGTTGATGTGTTTCCACCTCAATCAAACAATTACAACATAAAAATTAACAGTATAAAACGGATAACTGAGGATTCCTATGATCTTGATGATTACATCCGAAAATCACCTAAAAATCAGAATGAATTGATTGATGAAATCACTCAAACTATAGCGGAAATGAAGAATCCCGATTTAAAGAATCTTTTAAAATCATTTTTCGACGATGAAAAGTTCACCAATGAATTTATGAAGGCACCCTCTGCCAAAATTCACCACCATAATTATTTGGGTGGATTGTTGGAGCACACAGTGGGAGTGCTATTGATATGTAAAAAAGTTTGTGAAATTTTCCCCCAACTTGACACTGACTTGTTGTATGCAGGGGCAATATTACATGATATTGGCAAATTAAAGGCATATGACTATGATATATTAAGTATTGACATATCCAATCAGGGTAAGCTTCTTGATCATCTTTTCATATCCTGTGACATGGTAAAAGAAAGAATAAGGATTAATGAAATTGAAATACCCGAAGATCTGCAAACTGATTTGTTACATATATTGTTGAGTCATCATGGTGATGTCCATAATGGTTGGGGATCACCAGTCAGCCCTAAAACACCGGAAGCAGTTGCTCTTCATCATGCTGATAATTTGGATGCTAAAGTTCAAGGAATGATTCAAAACACAAGATAATGGTGATTATAATTTGCAATTAATTATAGTTGGGGGATGAATTTGGGTTTAGATGATCTTGAGAAAAAATTAGATGACTATGGGGAAAAAATCAGCAAAGAAAGAGAAAAAACAGCCCGCATTAACAAGATTCTTTTTTTAATTCTCGTTTTGGTTGTGATCATTTTCTTATTAGCTTCATGGCGTTATTACTCAATTCATTAGTTGGTAAAATAGAAAATGAGCATTTTATGGGTGTACTAATTATAAAATGCTCTTAACTTTAGATGAATTATATTATTTTACAAAAAACTTGGTTACAATCTAATTTTTTGACTTCTTGTTTGAGTTTCTGGTCTTTGCAGTACTCAAATATGTGGCCGCATTTAGTGCAGCGTATTATTCCAACAACCCCACTCGGTATGTGAGGAATGTAGCACATATCTACAAAAGTTTCTTTTATCAAAGTTTGTGATACAGTTTTGTCTTGACAACCGCATTTTGGACATTTTTGATTAAGTTCTTCTGTTTTCATTTTTTTCCACTTTTGGCATCTTTTATCATGATTTGAAATTTCGTATGCGATTCATTTCATGATTATTATTTACATATAAGAGTTTATAATTGGATTTTTTTGACTTCATGTTTGAGTTTCTGGTCTTTGCAGTACTCAAATATGTGGCCGCATTCAGAGCATCGTATGACTCCAACAACACCTACATCAAAATGAGGTACCGGGTTATGAGATTGGGTTACGTGCTGGGCATTTTTTTTGGTTTGAGAAACATTTTTATCTTTACAACCACATTTAGGGCATTTTTGTTTTAATTTTTCGGTTTTCATAGTAAACCTCTTCTATTTTTTTTAAACAGTTTAGGATGAATAGTTAGTGTCTCTGGAAATTGTTTTTTGAACCATTTTAAATACCAACAAAAAGTATAGTTCGTCAACCTCCGAACGTAAGGTATGTTACAAACTAATATTTATAGTTATCTTTTTTCCAATTTTTGAGCACCTCCCAATCATAGGACACAAGATTTATACTGTTTGTTTAATACAACAACAAAAGTATAGATTTCAAATATAAGTTACATAAATAATTTAAACATATTTTAGCATGTTAATGACTATTTTGTTGTACCAGTTAAACAACATTTTTTTTTGATTGAATCATTTAAATAGCTTATACTCATTAAAAAAATGTTTAAAAAAAAATGAGATCCTAAACTCTTAACTGGAAAAATTTATCAAAAAACTCTGAAAATATTCAAAAATCTTTTTTATTCGTTGATTATCACTAAACAATCTATTTAACTGATTATATGGCAGTATACATCCACTTATCTTCTTCAGGATCTATTAGAAAAAATAATAAAACTAAGCAGTCAAGGATATAAAAGAAAAATATGAATCATAAACTGGTTTTAGCCTAAATTAACAGAGGTTTTGTTAATTTAACCTTCAAAATACTGGTTCCTGTAATCGCTAATATTAAAACCTCTAAACGCTCTTAATTTAAAAAAATAAGCTTAAATAGGGCTTAAAAAAAGAAAATAAACCGAAAAATATATATAACATGACACATCAAGTGACTCTGTTAAACTGTCCCAAACCGTTTTTTTAAAGGTTTAGGACATGGAGGCGATAAAATTAGGCGAAAAATCAGACATGCAATGGTATTTACATTGTGTGCACTTTTCTTAAGCATACCCGCAGTGGCAGCTACGGAAAGTAAAAATACTGAAAACACGGTGGTTGCTCAAGCAAGCACAGACCAAAACTTAAAAATCGGTATGGAAGGAGATAATGTCATTGAACTACAAAAATGGCTGACAAACCAGGGATTTTACACTGGAAAAATCGATGGCAAATTTGGTAACTACACTGAACAAGCAGTGATAAACTTCCAGATCTACACTGGAATAAAACCTGATGGTATAGTAGGAATGGTTACCATGAAGCACATGCACTACTTGGTCAATGGAAACACAAATCCAAACTACAACAGTGACACCTCCCCTACTGGCAGTGGCTACAGTACTGTCGAAGCAGCATACGGAACTAGAAACTATTACCCCAGTGCTTATTCATCAGGCAGCCGATGGAGTAGTGGAAGAGGAACCGGAGACTGTTGGCAGAACAGTTACGCACTGTACAACCAGCTTACTGCATCAGGTACAAAATCTAGGATAGTCCAGTATGCAAATGGTTACTCACCAAACCACCGTTCAGTTGAGGTTTGGAATGGTAACAAGTGGGTTGACTACGACTACCGAAGGAATGGTTACTCAAATCGATACTATCCCACAAAACATGGTTCCTCGGCAAAGGTAATTAAAAGTAGTTAACCAATATCTAATCTATCTACACCCAGCAGTTGAACGCCAGAACTGCTATTATTTTTTTTTTTAAAAATTCATTCATTTTCCCCTAAAACTGAGTCTAAGGAAATAAGATTAATGGGAAAAAGGAAAGAGATTTATATTAAACTACTATTATGATAATAAGGTAATAAAGATTCCATATAAGTATGATTGATATAGGAAGATTATAATGATTGATTATGTTTTCGGCCTGTCTGTGCGGGCTTTGCTCACTGATGATGAAGGGAAAATTCTTATTTTGAAAAGATCAACTAATTCCAGAACTAACCCCGGAAAATGGGAATTTCCAGGGGGAAAGGTCGATCAAGGAGAATCTTTTGATCATGCTTTAGTTAGAGAGGTACACGAAGAAACTCAACTAAATATATCCTTAGAACATGTAGTGGGAGTTTCTGAACAAAATTTACATGTTATAAGAGCTGTTCATATTATAATGTCTGGTGAAATTATGGGAGGAACTCTTAAACTCAGTTCTGAACATGAAGGATACGCTTGGGTATTCTTTGAAAATCTACCAGAATATGATTTGGCAGACTGGCTCCAAGACTTTGTAAATAACCAAAACATAGCCCCATATCCAGAAGAAAATGATGATGAGAAAACTGTTGTAAACAATGTAAAACCATGGTTAAAGTCTATACAAAGCTCGATGAATAAAATCATAAAAAGATAAATTTAAAAGAATCAATAACAAGCAAAGATGTAGATATAAGTCATCGAAAATAGTCAAAGGATATCACACATTAAATCCAATGTAAATTAAAACATAAAAACATTTAAACCAGTGCATAATATGATAATGTCGTATACAGAATCAAAACCTAATATTTATGCTAATTGGAATATTGTGATTCTGTATGGATTATGATGAGGGATTAACACCAGTATTTGGGGTGAAATTCACGTGAACATGGAAGAACTGATAAATGAGCGGAATTATATTTTAGGTGAAATTAGAGCATATGAAGACCTCCAACTAGCACTCGAGCAAATTAAAAGGTTTAATATGGAAAATTTCACAGAAACCACCTTAAAAGTTTATGATGCCAGTGCCAACTCTGAAATGGAAGAAATAACAGAATCAGTAGTGGCTATTAAAATAGATGAATTAACAGACTATTTATTAAAAATTTCTGAAAATATCAACCGATTGAAAAACGATGATGGTTCTGAAATCCCATGATTCATTGTAACTATTAAAAACGAATCATATTAAGGCAATCTTTTATTCTAGGTTAGAGATTTATATCCTAACTAACTCTATCTTTTTTTTATAATCTCATTTTTAATTCATGTGAACTAACTTAAACTAGAATTGTTTGGTATTATAAAAATCAATTAAAATAACTAAGATAATCTTCAAATATACAAAATTATTGAGAATCAAAGCTCAATTTAAAAATTAAGCCTTACAACTCTAGGAACATTAAATAGTAAAATAAAAATAAGTTTGAACCAAAAAACTTGTTTTTAAGTAATTTATAATAAAAATGAATGATTCAAGAGATTTTAGATGTTATAAGACATAAGATGCTAATACAATAAAAGAATTTGATATGCCTCTTTTCCGGAAATAAACTATAAAAAAAGCTCCTTTATTAAAAATACCATTGAAACAGAAGGATTCAATATCTTTATGATCAAAAACCTTAAATAAGGCGTTATTTTAAAAACAAAGCTCAAAAAGCGCTTTTATAGCAGTTTTTTTTCGAAAGCTTTATAAGTGATGTTGTTTTAATGTTTTGTTGAAGTAGGAAAAGTCTTGTTGTGAGGCTTTTTTATTTAAGTCGGAGGCG
>JGI24709J26583_10000330_pt1 | contig 39622 bp, 29 predicted proteins | sample BioPla2DNA1_FD_26583 | JGI IMG/M metagenome (IMG submission 26583) | reverse complement strand
ATTAACTAATAAAAGGCTATTTTTTCTAATTTTCTGATTGCTTTTTTGGAAAATTAGGATATAATTAAAATTAATAAACGCGTGTTCACACTCTATAACATTGCATATTGTTCAACTGAGAATGATATCAGAAAATCTAATCGGAGAGTATAAATGAAAAGTGAAGATATTGCAAAGCTTGCAGGCGTGTCTCGAAGCACTGTATCGAGAGTTATAAATAATTATGGGAACGTACCAGAAAACACCCGTAAAAAGGTTATGAAAGTAATTGAACAGTATAACTTCCATCCTAATATATCGGCAAGGGTTCTGGCAGGCAAAAAAACAGACACCATAGGGCTTTTCATTGTGAGTATTGCAGAAAAGGGTAATGTAAACAGAATCTATAGAAATAATTATTTCTCTCCTTTTATTGATGCAGTGATTGATAATGCAAATGCAAATGGCATATATGTCTTGGTCAACTCCATATACTCTGAGAATGACTATGATAAAATTATTCAGGCTTTTATAGAAAAGAGAATCGATGGTGGAATTATAGTAGGTACCGAAAAAGAATTAGGTGTTATTGCCGATGTAGCGTCCATGGGTTATCCTTTTTCAATTATTGACTACTGCGTTGAGGATATATTACACAAGGTCAAGAAAGGCAGAATATCAATAATAAACTCGACTGACAGCGTAGGTACTCGCAATATGATTGATTACCTAATTAGTCTAGGCCATAGGGATATCGGAATACTTGCTGGAAGGCTGAACACCTATTCAGGTAGAATTCGTTACGAGACATATCAAAATGTTTTAAAAGAGCACGGTCTTAATATAAATGAAAACTGGAATCTAAAGGGTGAGTTCATTAGAAAAACCGCTGCACAGGAAGTAATAAATATGCTCCAACATGATAAACTCCCTACAGCACTATTTTGCTGCAACGATGATATGGCATTGTCTGCGATGGATGTTTTTGAAAAGGAAAAAATACGTGTTCCTCATGATATTTCTATAACAGGCTTTGATGACATTTTACCTGGTTCTTTCGTTAAACCAGCACTTACAACCGTCCGTGTACCCTTATATGCTATGGCTCAAAAAGCAATAGAAGAAGTTTTAAAAATGATCGGTGATACTTCAAATAATATAAGCTCCTACGATCTTAAAACCGAGCTGATAGTCAGGGAGAGCTGTATGACCACCAAAACCTAATAATAAATATGTTGGTTTTTTCAGTTTCAGGCTGAAAATAAAATAAAAGCACATCAAATAACTTATGAGGAGGTTTTCATGTGAAATATGGTTTTTTTGATGATTTAAACAAGGAATATGTAATTACCACCCCCACTACACCCTATCCTTGGATCAACTACCTTGGCTGCCAGGATTTCTTTTCACTCATTTCTAATACATCCGGCGGGTATAGTTTTTATCGTGATGCCCGTTTAAGACGAATCACAAGATACCGCTATAACAACGTGCCCACAGACAGTGGTGGTAGATATTTTTATATCTATGACAACGAAGATTATTGGACGCCTGGATGGATGCCTGTTAAAAAGGATTTAGATAAATATGAATGCAGGCATGGTCTGGGTTATACTCGTATAACTGGCGAACGCAATGGCATTGAAGTAAGTCAGTTATCCTTTGTGCCTCTTGATTATAATGGAGAGGTAAACCAAATAACCATCAAGAATAAAACTGATAAAGAAAAGGAAATTTCATTATTTTCATTTGTAGAGTTTTGTCTGTGGAATGCCATGGATGACATGACAAACTTCCAGAGAAATTTTAGCACTGGCGAGGTTGAGGTAGACGGTTCTGCTATCTATCATAAAACCGAGTATCGCGAAAGAAGAAACCACTATGCATTTTACTGGGTTAATTCCAAAATAGACGGCTTTGATACGGACAGGGAATCATTTTTAGGCCTGTATAATGGATTTGACTGCCCTAAAAACGTCGTAGCTGGGAAAGCAACAAATTCAATTGCAAGTGGTTGGTCGCCTATAGCATCCCACCACCTAAAAATGACGTTAAAGCCAGGTGAGCAAAAAAGCTATATATTTGTTCTTGGTTATGTTGAAAATCCTAATGAAGAGAAGTGGGAGACAAAATATGTAATCAATAAGACAAAAGCAAAAGAAATGCAATGTAGTTTTGTTAACGACCAACTTGTGGATATAGCTTTTAACGAACTTAAAGACTACTGGGATGAGCTTTGCTCAAAATATGTTGTGCAAAGCCATGACGAGAAACTCAATCGAATGGTAAACATATGGAATACTTATCAATGTATGGTTACATTCAACATGTCCAGAAGTGCTTCATATTTTGAATCAGGAATTGGTAGAGGTATGGGCTTTAGGGACTCAGCCCAAGATCTATTAGGCTTTGTACATCAGATACCCGATAGAGCAAGACAAAGAATTTTAGACATTGCATCAACACAGCTTGAGGACGGTAGCGCGTACCATCAATATCAGCCTCTTACGAAAAAAGGCAACTCGGATATAGGAAGCGGCTTTAATGATGATCCATTATGGCTAATCCTTGCAACTTCCCAGTATATTAAGGAAACAGGTGATGAGACTATACTGGATGAAATGGTTCCATTTGATTGCGATGAAAATAATACCGGCACNCTTTTCGAACATCTTAAACGTTCCTTTTACCATGTAGTTAACAACCTTGGTCCTCATGGACTGCCTCTTATCGGAAGAGCCGACTGGAACGACTGTCTAAATCTCAACTGCTTCTCAACAGAACCAGATGAGTCTTTCCAAACTTGCGGGTTAATTGATGGCAGAGTTGCAGAATCTGTCTTCATTGCAGGTATGTTTGTAGCTATAGGACCGGAATATGTAGATATATGTGAAAGACTTGGTTATGAGCAGGAAGCATTGGAAGCTAAAGAGCATATTGAGAAGATGATCGATACTACCATCAAACATGGTTATGATGGAGAATGGTTCCTTCGTGCATATGATCATTATGGAAATAAAATTGGAAGTAAAGAATGTGAAGAGGGACAAATTTTTATTGAACCACAGGGTTTCTGTGTTATGGCAGGAATTGGCGTTGAAGAGGGTTTAGCAAAAAAAGCTTTGGACTCTGTAAAAGAAAGGCTGGACACAGAGCATGGAATTGTACTACATACCCCAGCATACACTCAATACAATTTGAACTTAGGTGAAATATCTTCCTATCCACCAGGTTACAAAGAAAACGCTGGCATATTCTGTCACAACAATCCGTGGATAGCCATTGCCGAAACAGTTATAGGCCGTGGTGATAGAGCTTTTGAGGTTTATTCAAAAATTGCTCCTGCTTATATTGAACATCTAAGTGACATACATAGAACAGAACCCTATGTATATTCACAAATGATTGCCGGAAGGGATGCTGTTAACTTTGGGGAAGCAAAAAACTCTTGGCTTACAGGCACAGCAGCATGGAATTACGTGGCAATAACCCAATATATTCTTGGTATAAGACCTACATATGATGGCTTGATCGTGGATCCATGTATTCCCGCATCTTGGGATGGTTTTACAGTGACAAGAGTATTTCGTGGAATAACGTACAATATTCATGTACAAAATCCTAACCATGTATGTAAGGGTGTAATTAAGATGATTGTAGATGATGAAGAGATTGATGGTAACATTATTCCAGCCGCATCTAACAATAAAGAACACAATGTAGTCGTTATTATGGGCTAACACAACAACACAGAGAACACAGAGGGACGGTTCTTTTGTGTTATTTAGCACAGAGGGACGGTTCTTTTGTGTTGTATTTCCACCTACTTTATGTGATTTATCTCGTTGCAGTAAAAGCCTTCTATATGATAAGCCGGTTTTTAACGACCGGCTTATTATTGCTAAATATTACTCTTTGTTTATTGCCCATTGTTATGATTATTCTTTAGCTTACACTCATCGTTATGACTATTCTTTGGTTTATCGCTAATTGTTATGATTATTCTTGCGCTTATCACTCATCGTTATTACAATTCTTTGGTTTATCGCTAATTATTTAAGACTTGATTATCCTCATAGTCTTTTATTCAACGTTACTCGCCATACCCTCTAACCATCTATTCTGCAGCCTTAAAGTTATAAACAGGTCTTATTATATCAACAACTTCAACGGTATCTTGAATATTATCAATAATCTCATCCATGGGTTTATATGCCAGTGCGCATTCATCCAGCGTTGCTCTATTTACTGTAGTGGTATATATTCCTTCCATTGATTTTTTGTATTCTTCAAGACTAAAGGTCTTCTTAGCTTCTCTCCTGCTCATCAGTCGTCCAGCTCCGTGTGGTGCAGAGTAGTTCCAATCTTTATTACCTTTTCCAACACAAATCAAACTTCCGTCCCTCATGTTTATGGGAATTAAAACTCTTTCGCCCTTTCTAGCAGAAATAGCGCCTTTCCGTAAAATCATGTTGTCTAAATCAATATAGTTATGTATGGTCGTAAAATCATCCTCTACTATAAAACCCATTCTGTTTTTAATTTCGTCAACAATAGCCTTGCGATTATAAACGGCATACTGCTGGATAATTTTCATATCATTCAGATAGTTATTATAACTTTTCTCCTGAACATAGGCTAACGGTTTACTAATTTTTACAACTTGAGCCGTAAGCTCCTTATAACCTAAATCCTGATAGTATTCTGCAACCTGCTTACCTAAATGTCTACTTCCGGAATGAACAACCAAATATAAATTGCCTTCACCATCTTTGTTTATCTCAATAAAGTGGTTTCCCCCTCCCAAAGTACCAATACTCAAGATTGCCCTTTCAAGGTTAACATATTTCTTGCAAGCTAAATTATTAAAATTAATATTTTCAGCATACCTGTGTCGATCTTTTCTAATGGCAAATCCCGAGGGAATATAGTTATGAATTGTCTCATCCAGTTTTTTGAAGTCAATATCTTTCTGCTTTAGTTTTATTGTCTCCATACCACAACCTATATCAACGCCAACTAAATTGGGTACAACTTTATCAGATATTGTCATCGTTGTACCAATGGTACATCCCGCACCAGCATGGGCATCTGGCATAATTCTGATTATACTACCCTTTACGAATTCCTGGTTACATAATTCCAAAATTTGCGATATTGCTCCGCTATCTACATTATCAGTGAATACTTTAGCCGTATTATATTTTCCTTTTATCTCAATCATCATTTGTTTTAACAACCTCTCTGCCCATTTTTTAGCTACACCAGAAGCCAATCCATACAGTGTTATTTTTTCTTACCCTTATATATCAGTAAGGTAACCGTCCTTATTATAAACCATTTTGGTATCTTTAACGAACATATGCCTCCAGCTGCAAGATATAGTCTCAAAAACTCGTTTTCATATATCTAAAACCCATCCTCTCTACTCCAGTTCGGATATCTGTTTTAATATAAAATAATGTGGTAAATACTTGATATATGACTTACATTTATATATGACTTGCATTTTCTTCTTTTTATGATTTTGTCCTTCAGGGGGATTACAATGAAAATGAGAGAAATCCAAAAAAAAGGCAACCNTTCAGAATATGACAAGGACATGGAACTACATAATATTTTTACTAACTTAAACCCAAATTACGTAGCCCTAAAAATTACAGGGATATACTTGGTTTTCGGGTTTTTATGGATTTTTTTATCTGATACAATTCTAACATCAATTGCGCCTAGTATAGAGTTTTTATCATACATAAGCATTATTAAAGGTCTTGTGTTTGTAACTATATGTGGAATACTAATTCACCGTTTGGTATATAATTCAATCAAAAAATTAAAAAGAATCGAATCCTTTCTTTCTGAAAGTTATAGTAAACTTCAAAAGGCAAACGAAGAATCAACTGAAGCTAAGAATTTTTATGCCACAATTCTTAATAAGATGTTAAATGCATATGCTCTACATAAGATTATCCTTGATGAAGATGGCAATCCTTGCGATTATGAATATGTGGACGTGAATGCTGCTTTTGAGGAATTTACGGGTATCAAAGCTACAGATATCATTGGCAAGCGATACACCGAAGTCATCCCCAAAAACCAATCGGAAAAAACAAATTGGATCGAAATATATGGTGCGGTAGCTATAAAGGGCGAATCATTATCCTTTGAAGAGTATACTTCGGCATTTGATAGATGGGTATTAGTTAACACTTATTCTCCTAGGAAGAGGTATTTTATAACTGTGTTCAGCGATATCACCGTTATAAAAAAGAAAGAAAAAGAACTTGAAATAAAAAACCAAGAGATCACCTCACTCTATGAACAATTACTTGCTTCGGAAGAAGAACTACGACAGCAGTTTGATGAGTTATATAATACAAAAGAAGAGCTAAAGAACCAGTATGATGAATTGGAGATTTNTCAACGCAAAATTGAGCACAACGCGTATCATGATTTGTTAACCGGCCTGCCAAATCGCCTCTTCTTATTTGAAAAAGTTGCCCAGATGAAGTCCCAACAACGATTCGCCATACTATTTATAGATTCAGATAACTTTAAACTAATAAATGACACAATGGGGCATTCTTTTGGAGACCAACTCCTTATTGAAATAGGTAATAGATTGACCTCTATTCTCCATCCATCATGCTCTGTTTATCGCCTTGGTGGTGATGAGTTTGTTATATNCTATAGAGGGTTTGAGCAAGTTAAAGAGGTAACTGAATATGCTGATGAAATAATTCAATCCTTCCGTAAACCATTTAAAATTGGAGAAAGTATGTATCACACTACAGTAAGTATTGGTATTGCCCTGTGTCCTGAACATGGTAAGGACATGGATGAATTGTTACAAAGCGCAGACATTGCTCTTTTCGAAGCAAAGCGCTCAGGTAAAAACAAATATGTTATATTCCATGAGCTTATGAGGAATCAAATACTGGAAAGAACTACTATTGAAAAGCATTTGCGAGATGCGTTGGACAAGAATGAATTTGTATTATATTATCAACCACAGCTAGATATCTGCAATAATAAAATAACAGGATATGAAGCCTTACTCCGTTGGAATAGTGCAGAATTAGGTTTCATCCCTCCTTTAAAATTTATTAGTATTGCTGAAGAAACACAATTAATTATTCCTATTGGAAAGTGGGTTCTAAAAGAAGCTTGTCGTTTCATTAAGGAATTACACAATAAGGGTAATAGTGATGTAATCGTTGCAGTAAATATTTCAATTATACAAATATTAGACGAGAATTTTGTCCCCTCCGTCCTTTCAATACTAAAGGAAAGTGACCTTGCTCCAGAGTTTCTAGAACTTGAAATAACAGAATCTATTCTTATGGAATCATATAATGAAGTTATTAAGAAACTCGGTTTACTGAAAAATGCAGGTGTTAGAATCGCCTTAGACGACTTTGGAAAAGGGTATTCTTCACTTAGTCGTCTAAAACAGCTTCCACTAGATACATTGAAAATTGATAAATCATTTATTGATTGTATCCCCTCTAATCTTCCTGGTGCTAATCTTGCTGGACAAATTATGGTGCTAGGTCGAAACTTGGGCCTTACAATTCTTGCCGAAGGGGTGGAAGAAGAGAAACAGATGAATTACTTAAGAAGACACGAGTGCCAGAAAGTGCAGGGATATTTAATAAGCAAACCACTCCCACATGCAGAAGCAATACTGTTTCATAGCGTGTACAAAGATAAGGCTCTTATTTAGTCGCATAGCATACGGCGTAAAGCTGATAACGTGGCGCTTTTACCCAGTAAACAAAACAACAGCCTCATATTTTGTACAACACTATCCTGCTTAACATGTGTTCAGCCACTTAATCTGCTTGCTCACATTCATAAGATATTGCACCGTACATTTAAAATGAATATACGAAAAGTCTAGCGGTAAAATACCATTTATTTATATATAACCAACTCATCCAAGGGTTTTCTTTTTCGCCTAATAAAATCTTCGCTTGGATAACCTAACGGAGTTAAAACAATTGGTTCCATACCCTCTTCAATTTCAAAAGCTTCTTTAAATGCGATAGGATCAAAGGCTCCAATCCAACAAGTGCCAAGGCCCAACGCAGTGGCTGCCAGAATAATATGATCCATTACAATAGCAGCATCTACGTCTGCATAGCTTTTGCTGTCTTTCCTTACCCAGCATTTATCTTTAATTGCGCAAACGCCAATAACATAAGGAGCGTCTGCAAACCAATTTTGGTGATATATTTTTTTTAGTAATTCCCGTCTACCTTCGGTTTTTGCAACAATTATTTTAAAGGACTGCAAGTTACATGCAGTAGGCGCTGATTGAGCTGCCTCTAGTATAATATTCAACTTCTCTTGTTCTACTGGTTTATCCTGATAAGATCTAACACTGAACCTTTTTTGAATAACATCAAAAACATCCATTATAAGTACCTCCCATAAATACGATTTCGAATAATATCAAGAAAGTTTCAAATAAAAAGCGAGTTATTATAGTACTAATATGTCCGATTAATAATGAATGATTAAAAATTTGCTTTTGCCATTTTAAGAGTAACATAGGGCTAATTAGCCGTCAAACTAAAGTTCCTAACTATTGTTACGTTCGTAACAATTCTATTGCTTGTTTATAAAGCAGATCAAACTTAAATGTTCTTGTATATAGTTTTTTTACTACCGCGACTGCTAAAAAGTGCCATTGATGTATCATGGTTATATTTTACACAAAATATAATTCATTCTCAATCTATTTGCTTTTGAGACAAGACTTTTTCGCTGGAGCCCTCAATCGGATTCGAACCGGTGACCTCATCTTTTCAAATTTCAAGTGAGACGTTCTTGCAAAGACTTGAATATGATATCGAGGATCTTTCAATAACACCGCAAGAATATATAAACGCTGCCAATGAAAAATAACCCAATTACGATGATTTTTGATGATAAAAGGTGAGATTAAAAGAGACTAAATGAGAAAGCAACAAAAATAAAAAATCTCCCTAATACCTTAAAACAAAGCATTTGAGAGATTTTTCACTGGAGCCCTCAACCAGATTCGAACTGGTGACCTCATCCTTACCAAGGATGCGCTCTGCCTCCTGAGCTATGAGGGCATTATTTACATTTTAAAACGGGGAATATCCCCGCAACGAATTTCATTTTAGCATAAAGACAGTGTTTTGTAAAGTCATTTAAAAGGACTGTTTTTTGTTAGTCATTGCACTTTAATATAACAATTCTTCTTCCCAAATCAATGTATTTCATATTACTGAATTAATCGCTAAATTAATGTACAAACGTTAAGAAGCTCGTCTAACAAATTTTTTGAAAAATCTACCTCTCCTTATTAGTAGGAGGTACAACTTTTTTCATGTTCTTTTCGAACTTAGATCTTGGTATCATAACCTGGTGACTGCATCCCTGACACTGAATACGGATATCCGCTCCCGTGCGCACCACCTTCCATATCTTGCTGCCACACGGATGTGGTTTTTTCATTTCTACTAAATCGCCTAACTTAAATTCCTTTTTGAGCATAAGAACCTCCATCACATTAATATGCTTTGTACAATTAATAATGTAAAGTTTGCAGTAGAAAGTACATAGGAAAACACATATCTCTTGTTCATCAATGGTCTATCGGAAAAACAGCNTCCAGTGCTGATTCTTCATCTGGATATATCTCCAGAAGATGATCTAATTTGACCATATTGAACAATTCTGCTACCGTGGATACTAATCCACACAAAACCATTCGCCCGCCATCTTCCTTGAACTTATTATAGCACTCCACAATCACACTTAATCCCGCATTGTTGATATACTCTAATTGGGTCATATTGAGAATAACAGTTAAATTGCTTTTCTTGCATATAACGTTATGAAAATAATTCCTGCATTTCTTTTGCGTGGAAATCTTTATTTGTCCTATAATTGAATAAATAGAAATATTACTAACTACTTTCTCGGTTATTTCCATTATCCAATCCCCCTTAAAAAGTCCTAATTTTATTTTTACCACCAAATCAACTAGTGTTAACAAAAAATTATTTCATAAGAATATATACATTAAAGGTTTTTGTGGAGTCTTAAACTCTTGCTTAGAACAGATTATTGTTAATAGAAAGTTCCCCTTTTAGCCAATTAATAAATTGCCTTGCCGTTCTCGGTGACATGCCATTATATGCCATCTCCCATTGCATTGCTTTTTGCTCTAATAATGCAGGCTCAATATCAATACCTTCTTCTTGCGCCATTTTGTGTACAATTTGCAAATATTCCTTCTTTATAGGTGACGAAAACACTATTGTAATTCCAAACCTATCTGACAATGATAGTTTTTCCTGCATGGCGTCCCTAGCTCTCACTTCATCATCAGGGTTGTCCGAAATCAAGCCTTTCCTATCAGAAAAAGTCTCCTTTATAATATGGCGTCTATTTGATGTTGCGTAAATAAGTATGTTTCGTGGCCTGTGTTCAATACCACCTTCTAACACGGCTTTTAGTGCTGTATATTCTTCTTCATTGTTCTCAAACGCCAGATCATCTATAAACAAAACAAATTTTAAGCCTCTATCTGAAAGTAACGAAATAATTACAGGCATTTGCTCCAGGTATTTCTTCGGGACTTCCACCAAGCGTAATCCTTGGTGATAACATTCATTTGCAATTGCTTTAACCATCGAAGACTTACCCGTTCCACGATCACCATAAAACAGAATATTATTTGCTGCTCTACCTGATAGGAAAATCTTCGTATTCTTTATTGCCATATCCTTTTGGCTATCCACAAGATAAAGCTTATCCAGCATAATCGGATCAGGATTTGTAACTGGCTGCAATGTTCTACACTCGCCATCGTAAGAAAAGAAAGCATGTTTGGCGAAAAGTCCAGCACCGTTATCTCTATGCCATTTAGTTCTTTCCTCTATTTTCTTTCCCCATTGCATAGCCTCTTTTTCCTCATAACAGTTCCAGTTAGGAAGATTATCAATTATTTGGCTTATCTCTGAGCTTTGTCCCTGGCTCATCCTTTTCTTTATTTGCATACAATTTATTGTTGAAAGATTTTGCAATATATCCAACTCTGCTGCAGCTTGTTTTATCAAAGGATTATCTACTTTTATCTCTTGCTTTTCACATAAAAGAGTAAAAGCGTTTTCATCTTGAAATGTAAGGTTCTCAACATACTCATATAGACATCTACAGTTGTTTTCTAAAATAAAAGAATATATTTCACTGTAAGTCTTAATCTTTGTTACCACATCTGTCGTCTCATCATGTAATAGCTCTAATAATGTTACAACTCTACTAACTGCCCCATCCTCTAAAATAGTTTTGTAAATACCCAAACTTGCTAATTTAGGCAATAGAATATCCATTAAATATATCACCCTTTTAAGTATTATGTATTTTATAAAGTATCAGCTTCAATATACGAATTTAGTTTATTATAACACCAACTATAGTGAAAATCATCATTTTATAGTCAATTCGCTTGCTTTTAGGATTTAGGTGGACAACCCCCACCCGACCATGGTAGGACTATGAAATCCGATTGAACTATGGGCCAATACTTCATATATTTTTGGCTACTTGCACACCAGCTTGCCTGTTTTATGTTATAATTAGACCATAGTTTTACACATTTAGAGGGGGACAATCCTTTGAAAAAAACATATAACTTTTTTGCGTTTTTGTCCAGAATGAAACATATTACAAGGTGGAGCCTTATGAGGAACACCCATACCGAAAATATCCAAGAGCATAGTCTTCAAGTGGCAATGATTGCTCATAGTCTTGCTGTTATTAGCAATACTTGCTTCGGTAATAATATAAATGCTGAACGTGTAGCAGTTTTAGCAATATATCACGATTCTAACGAAACAATTACTGGGGACATGCCAACCCCAATAAAATATTATAATCCCGATATAGAAAAAGCCTACAAGGAGTTGGAGGAAACTTCGAAAGAGAAGCTACTATCAATGCTTCCCCCAAATTTGGTGCCTGAGTATCGTAATTTGCTTTTTTATGACGAATCTTCATATGAGGGATTGCTTGTTAAAGCTGCAGATCGAATTTGTGCATATGTTAAATGCCTTGAAGAAGAAAAGGCTGGAAATGAAGAATTTAAAAAAGCTGCCGTGGCAACTCTTAGAAAGATAAATGATATGAAAATGCCGGAGGTAGACTACTTCTTTCAGCATTTTATACCAGGCTTTAAACTCACTCTTGACGAATTAAACTAATAATTACTTTTAGTTTGCAATTATACCTGATGCGAACTTGTTAAGCTGTTATCTGGCTGACTAATAATTGACTTTAGTTTACAAAGGTATTCTCTTAATGCGAACCTTCGTGATAGTATGAGAAAAGAAGGTTGGACTTTTAGTTACAATGGTACTCTCTTTATTTGTGCTCCTAAATCTTTTAGTTTAACCTCCATTGCCTCATAACCGCGATCAATATGATATATATCGCTAATCTCGGTTAAGCCCTCTGCACACAGACCTGCTAAAATTAAAGATGCACCTGCCCTTAGATCAGTTGCTTTAACTTGGGCTCCCATATATGGAACTCCGCCTTCAATTATTGCAGTTCTGCCATCTATTTTTATTCTGGCTCCCATTCGTTTCAATTCACTCACATGCATAAATCTATTTTCGAAAATGGTTTCTACCACCATACTGGTTCCTTCTGTTTGGCATAGATAAGCCATCATCTGAGCTTGCATATCTGTTGGAAAACCCGGGTATGGATGAGTTTTAATATCAACAGCTTTCAAGCTTTGTGACGCTGTCACATGTATTTTGTTAAATTCCTCGTCTATTAGAACACCTGATTCTCTTAGTTTTGCAATAACAGGTTTTAAATGATCCACCATAGTGTTTTCAATAACTACGTCGCCACCTGTCAACGCTGCTGCTAGCATAAATGTACCCGCTTCAATCCTATCGGGTATAACTGTATGTTCTGTGGGCTTAAGTTTATCAGTCCCCACTATACGTATGGTATCCGTTCCAGCTCCTGTTACATGAGCTCCCATCGAAACCAGCATAGTTGCAAGATCTACGATTTCGGGCTCAGTTGCAGCATTTTCAATAACCGTTTGACCTTTTGCAAGAACAGATGCCATTAAAATATTTTCAGTTGCTCCAACACTAGGAAAATCAAGGTAAATTCGTGCTCCTTTTAAGCGTTCTCTAGTCTGTGCTTCAACATAACCGTGCCCTGTATTGATGGTGGCGCCCAAAGCTGAGAAACCTTTCAAGTGGAGATCCACAGGTCTGCTTCCAATAGCACATCCTCCAGGAAGTGAAACTTTTGCTTTTCCTCTTTTGGCTAACAAAGGACCCATTACAAGAAATGAAGCTCTCATGGTATTAACTAACTCATATGGAGCAGTATGTTCAACAAGTAATCCCGTTTCAACAGTAATTTCTCTTTTTTCAGTATCAAAATTAACTTTTGCGCCTAAGGATCTAATAAGACTACACATAGTATGTACATCCTCTAGGTTTGGAACATCTTTTAATACACTCTTCCCTTCCGTCAATAAACAAGCAGCTAATGCTGGAAGTATGGCGTTTTTTGCACCACTTATACGAACTGTTCCATTAAGAGGAATACCGCCTTCGACAACAAATATACTCATTATCAGTTTCTCTCCTTATTTAATCTTATGTAAAGAATATTTCCAATTGAAGTTGTGAATTAAAAATGTCTATACTTATTATGCGCAATTTCAACTGCTTTATTAAGGCGGTTTCTACCGTTTTCTCCTTTATAATAATTGACAAATTAATCACATTTTAAACCTAAATTTCCAAAAGGAAAATTTGGTAGATTTTTCAAAGTGGTTTGTTTCTAAACTTTTTAATAATAAATTAATCAATAATCATTATACTACAAATACCCAGAATTGCACCTTTAATTTTTTAGGGCATTTTAGGATCTTAATCATATCTCGCCAGCATAAATAAGGATTCTTTCCAATATTACCAAAAATTCCTCCAGAGTAATTGCACTACTAAATTCCGCTTCATTCTCATAGCTTATTATTCCGTTTGCCATTGTAAATGCCACTGCATCTTTATATGGTTCCCGAACATCTGTAATTAAATTTTCAAAATCTTGTAAACTTGCATAGCCCTTTACATCAGTCCGAGTTTTACTACTTAAAACCTTAACTGCAGCATAAATAGCCGCGTCGGTTCTTAGTGGCTCTGTGCCAGCTTTGCTGAATTGCGAAAGCAAGAAACCAGCACGTACAGCTTTTTCATACACATTTTCATTCCCATATTCATAAGGTATAATATCAAACAAACATTTCATACCTTCATTAATGGTCAATTCCTTTGAATAATCAAGATTTTTCCCCAGCAAAGAGGGCATTTCATACTTGGTCATCAGGCTTCGCGTTGCTGAATTAATTCTATTATCACTTATACTTTGAACTTTATTTATTTCAGTTATGGCAACAGCACCACTTTTCTTAGGGAAAACTGAAACCTTCTGTTCTTCAGATTCATAATTATAGTCAATATCCGACCAGTTTCCAACGTTAAAATCATAAAAACGAACATAGGCTTTTTTCATTTCCTCATTGTCAATTGGTATGGATAACCTCAAAGGAAGCGCAAAATTTCCAATGGGGTAAAAACTCTCATCTTGTCCTACTGCTACATAAATTTCACTAATAGGCTTTATTGCCTGCCTTTTTTTTTCTAATTTTAATTCATAAACAGGAGTTCTAATATCCAGCCTTACTTGAACTTTTTTCAAACCATGCTTTATATTAGAATATGTCTCCTGTAAGAAACTCCCTGGGAGAATAGTCACATCTAAATCAGGTGTGCGTATAACAAGGCTCTCTAAAACTCCGGATAACGTTTCAATAACTACATCATCTAATTCAATACGTATTACTTTCGTGTTTGGAGGAGGATTTGTCAGATCTATTGAATAGGTCTGACTTTCAGGCATACGGATTTTTTCTGCAAACCTATGCGCGTTCATACCTGTGATCTTTGATGTCCATACTCCATCCACTGCCACACCATCTATCTCCACCATTTCACCGATGGGTATATCCTTTATTGGAACATCTGCGTCATACTCACTTCTACCTTTTCTGGTTACTACTGAGACAACTGGACTGGGCTCAGATCTAAGGTTGGTTTGATTGCTATACGAAAACAGCCGCGCATAATAACGGACATTGGATCTAAGACCGGTAACATTGAATTCAGAACCATTCACACTATATTCGGTAGAATCTGAAAAGTCAGCTTTTTCAGATATTTCAAGAATATATGATACACTTTCATCTCTAATCCATTCATAGAATATACTGTTTTCAGTTATTGCATCCGATGCCCTTTTTATGCCAAATCCCCTTGGCCTTGGTGGAGGATTATAACGCTCGGTCTTAACTATTAAGGAATTACTCCACTCCGAGAGTACTCCCCCTGTTTCAGTTGGCGATATAGCCTGTATCCAGAAGTAATATACTGTGTCTGCTTCAAGTGGCTCTATTCTGATATAGGGCTGAAGTCTGAGTTGTTCATAGGATATTGACACTGTATTTTGCGCATTTTCCACACTATCAACGGTTCCATATCTGATATTATAACGATAGTTCGGTCGAGCAGTCCAAAATAGATCCACATATGTGTCTGCAGCTATACCTTTTAAATCGGTTGGAACTGTTGGATATTCCACTACAGGTGGATAATCGGGAAGCGTTGTAACAATTATTGGATCTGAGGGATCGGATTCTATATCCCCTTTTGGATTATATATCGTAGTCCATACAAGATAGGTTGTATTGGATTTAAGATTATCGGCTTGAAAATAGAAAACACTGTGTTCTCTTTCATCAATATCCGGTACTGTAACTGGTGGATACTGCTCCTGTAATGACAAAACATAGTTTTCTTTTAAGTCATTATAAGCAATATAATTCCTGCCAGCAAGACGACTGACATTATTAAGAGCTCTATCATATTCCACAACGTGTACCATCACTTGCCAGCCAGGTTCATAGTTTACCTTCCTAACTGGTTTCTTTTCAGGTGAAGAGTCAGGAAGATTAATATTTTCTATATATTCATCATGAGTATATGAATTATTCCGATTATAATATCCTTCAGGTATTTTTGCCTCTGCATCGTCTTCGCGAATAACATACATCCATTTACCAAATTCTTTATTAAACATTTCTGTCCATGACTTTTCCAATTGTAATAAGATTTTATTGTGCTCTATTGCATCCCCATATCTTAACCTAAAGGGCGGAGAAGGCGGGGCCAGAGGTTTGTCGGATTCTGTATCGGGTTTAGTAATAATGGTTCTGACGCTGGGCTTTGACAAATATGGTATGGATTGCATAAAGTCGCCATCTTCACTTTCTGTAAGGAAATTCTTTTTTGCAATCATTACCACATAGTATACTGTATTGGGTTCTAACCAGTTTACTTCATAACGATAGCCAATGACCTTTTGGGTATTCATATCTCTTACTTCATTATTTGCCCCCATTCTGAGATTGGAGCCGATTTTCTTTGTTAATGGCGGCGGGTTCTCTAAATCAACGTCATTAACATTGTCACATAAATATAGGTCATAATAGACTTCTGTATCAATGATTCCTTCACCAGTGATAGGTGCAAGCCAAAGCAAGGTTGCACTGCTATCGGTCAACATATCCTCAAAGACTAATGGTGTAGGATGGGCATTTTGAAAAGCATCCACAAATTCAGGGCTTGCAGGATATTCAGGTATTTGTGTCTTTAATGACAGCTGCGTAGTAGAATAAAATGGGACATAGGATCCATCAGCTCTGTATGCATCAGCTTCTATCTTGTATTTATATTTTTCAACATCTTCACTCTTTATTTTAATTTCAATACGATCATTATCTTCAATCACTGCAAAAAATGTTTCATTACCCAATGCGTCATAGCGATATAATTTATATACAACTCTGGTAAATATCGTGCTTCCAATTGGACCTTTTACAATTGGATCCCAAAAAAGCATCCATCTAAGCCATTTTACTTCATCTTTATCAATAGATTCGCCCAGATATTTTGCGCGTAAAAGGATCTCTGTTTTAACACGTACTACTGGTAGGTCTTTTTCGGGTGTTACTGCAACATCTGAGTTAACAAGAGGTATTATTGTTATTGAATATTCTCTGCCTGGAAGAGCGTCGGTATAAATGTATTCAAGTCTTCCACCCGAAACTGTAACTTTGCTATTTTCCGTTCCAATATCTCTTCCAATGATATCCGGAATTAATGGAGGTTGAGTGAAGCCAGATGTGTCTGAAATCAGTATTCTATAATCTATTCTTCCATCTGTGTCCCATACATCATCCCATACTATTTTAATATCGTTGGTTCCTGGTATTTGTTCTGCATTAAGTTCCAGTCCGGTTAGAAACTTTACACGATTTGATTTTCCTGATGTAAATGTATACTCATCAAATTCACCATATGTATAGATGGATCTACCATAGAACTCATAAATGGTGCCATGTTCAAGTTCGATTCCATATCTGGTTGGATTAAAGCTCACAGTATTATGGTCTAATGTAAACTGATGTATATCCTCTACAACTCTACCCGTTCCTCGTTCGACTTTATTAAAATAAAAAACTTGTGATTTCTCTCCAACTGCCTCGGCGGGATAGTGTGGCATTCCCCATACAAACTCCACAAACCAGTTTTGTCTACCAGAATCTTCATACCCGATATCAGAAACAGTTATATTCTGAGGAGGTGTAGACGGTATTGCTTGTTGGGCAGAAACAATTTGAATTGCAATAGCAGCAACCATTGACAAGATGATCACCCAAACTATAATACGCGCCAAAATTATTCTTTTTCTCATTATAATCCCCCATTTACCTGTTACGTTCTACCATTCACCTAAGAGCTCTAACACTGTGATTATTGAGTGCAGTGTCTGTTCAATCGTTGCCTTACTTTCATATTTATATGAATAATCTGTTTCAAGCTCGGTGACTCCTAAGTCCAATGCTATTATCAATCTATTATAAATCGCATCGGGTATTTTATCACCATTTGTAATATGCATAAATGTTGATGGCCTCATCATGTCAGAAGGCACACCTGTCTTAAAAGCATAGATTTCTACAACCAGAGAATTTGCCTGTCCTCTGTTTAAAACTTGATTTACCAAGGAAGGAGGGATAAACTCATCAAGGTTGAAATAACGAATTTTTGCAGGTGCAGACAACCCTGCTACTTCAGATTGAGTGTTGGTAATTGCTTCAAATAAATTTACAGCGGTATCTGCAGAAATATAATCACCAGGGTAAAGAGTGGTTCCAAAGATCTTGCGCAAATCATATTCCTCAGATAAACGTTTCAATTCAAGGTCTACAAAACCATCAGTTTCTGGCAAAATAATTCTGGGTGCATTAAAAACTGTATATTCTCCAGGGACCTTGGCTGTAAAAAATATGTATGGAAATGCCCATCCCTTAACAGCCATGGGTTTAGACCATGTTCTACTGTTATGTAACAATACATACGGCTCGGCAAGTCCACTGCTGCCATCTTGAAGTATTTTTAGCCTAATACCACCCTTGAGCTCTGGTAATTTACTTCTTTTTATTACAGAAGCTGAAAGGCCTCTCCCACCGTCAAGAATATCTTTTATATATAAGGAAAGTTGTTCTTCTACTCTCTGTACGGCAAGCTCTATAACATTTTCTATGTCGGTATAGCTTTGATACGACAAGACACTCCTCTTTTCAAGCAACTTATTTAGTTCACTATCCAATATACCGTATTTAAAAGGTCCCGAAACACCGGGTTCTTTGAGTATATCATAGATAATTTCGTTCATTTGAGCATATGTTCTTCTCATGCTCAGTGAAGAAAACTCAATGTCATATACATCCGAGCCATATGTCAACTCAGGGCTTGGACGAACTGAACCCTCTTGTTTTCTTTGAACTGTAATCTCTAACATGGTTTCCCTCACACCAGTTTGAGCTATGGGCTTTTTGAGGTCTTCAAGGTTCAAGCTATCTTTTGTTAAAGTCAATTCACAACCCGACAACTTTATTGTAAGTCGGCTTGTTGTAGTTTGCAGTGTTTCAAGTATTTCCATTGGAACAATTATTATATCCTTCATGGCATCGGGTTTTTCCTTTGATATATCAATAGTTATACCCGAATGGTCTGCAACCTTCATATAGTTAGAGATCATTGCACCCTTTAATAGTATCCTGTTAGAGTATTTGTCCAACTCGTCAACTGTAAAGTAAAGCTTCCTGGTAAGCTTATCTGCCTTTGACTCAAACATGTCGGTTATTTCATCGCGCTTATAATCATCATCATAGTCTTTTTGATTAAAGTCAGTACGTACTGTTACAGGTCCTACGCGACTTGAGTCTGCTTCATTTCTTGCCCATATTTTTATATAATAGCGTGTGTTTGATAAAAGTCGATCTCTGACGTACCTTCCATCACTTCTTTTTTGCCTTGCCTGATAAATTTTAGCATAATACATATATTTATCACTTTGAGTATCATCAACATATGCCTGTGTCTTTTCACGATAAAATTCTATTATTTTGTCGTCTTCCATGATATATCCATAATCACTGTCTTCTGGTTTTCTATCATATACCAACTGTATATAATCTTCGGAATAATCCGTTCTTACTTCGATGAAATAGTCATAAACACTTTCTCCCTCGAACCTAATTTCAATTTCGTTCAGAGTGTTTCTTGTTTTCATTCTGATGGGCTCTCGATCTCGACTGCTCCAATCCTCATCATCGCTGTCGTACCAAACTATATTATCGTTGTTACTGTAAAAAGGTTGTATATCATACCACGTATCGGGCTCTAGATCATATAACCTGAAGTAATAACGCCTGCCATCTCTTACAACAGAATATTTTGCGCGGGACATTTCAACATATGAATCATCAGGTTGATGCGCCTTTTTTAGCATTACTCTTATATCCTCTTGCGCAATACCTCCCGACAAGGTCATGTTAAATCCCAGTTGAACATCGTTAACTGCTTCAAGGAACTTTGGAGCAGCAACCATTTTGGTTGTTACAGGTATGCTTACCCATTTACTATATGTAGCAGCATCAGTACCCCTATCACGTACTGCTCTAATACTAAAATAATAAAGTTGATTTGGCTTTAAAAATGGAAGATTAATAGGAAAACGAGCAATCCTATTACCATTTTCATTGTATGTAAATCCCAAATCATATAGTTTTGTATTAAGTACATCTATATTAAGTTCTGTATCAGCACTTTTGGTCTTATAATCCTTATATACAGTTAAAAATCCCGGATTTCTTTCTTCCCCAATATGATATTCATCTCTAATATAGTCATCAAGTGATGCATTAGCATCTAGTTTTTTTGTTGTACATACCATCTCATATGTAACATCTTGTTCTGCGTGCAGCCATGAGAGAGTAACTTTTGCATCGGTGAGCTCTAGCTCCCCATTTGAGTCTGTTGCAATGGAAAACTCAACTGGAGTTCTAGGAAGCCTTTCTATATCATCCATACTACCCGAATCGGTTTTCGGTGTTGTAATAGATTTGGCTGGTGTTTCATCACCTATTAGGAAACTATCCTCATCATCCACGTATAGTATGGCCTGCATTTTAAAATAATAGGTGGTATTTGGTTTAAATGCTTCACCATCTTCAGAAGGAAGGTTTGTTATAAGCGTAGATAGAACGGCATCAGGATTATCATCCGGGTATGTGGTAACAACTCTATCAACCAACTGGTAACTATTTACTTCGTTATTCCGGCTAATAAATATCTTATATTCTATTTTGCGCCCGTCCAATACCTCAGTATAATTTCTCCAGTCTTCATTTTTTAGTATTTTTGCAAAGTCCACAGTAATACCGCTGAAAACAGGCTTTCCGGTTTCAGGATCCAACTCATCCTTTGGACTTATATCAAGGTTGAAGCTTGGAACTGGAATTGGCATATCCTGGGTAGGATAAGTGGTAAAACTTACGACTGGAGAGATATATGATATCATCTGGCTTAACTTATCCATATTCCCATCCGCCCAATTTATTTTATCATTGTCATCCGCCCATGTGGAAAACATCCTTAAGTAATATTTGGTATTAGGAATTAGAAAGTTTGGATAATCTTTATCATTTTCAAAATCCAATGATTGCCCTGAATGAAAATCGTGGAATAAGTTATCTCCGTCGAGTTCAAAATAAAGCATTCCAGTCCTTTCATCCTCTTCGATATTATCCTTTCCAAAAGTAGCCACTCGTCTTTCGGTAACTGGTAGCCTTACTGTAACTTCTGGCTCTCCTATTACCTTAGTCTCACTCTCTCTCACGTTGTCCGACAAGTATGTATTTAGCAGAACATGAAAGGTCAAATCGCTGTCTTCACTATTATCCCAGAAAAGAGGTTTTTCAAAATAAATCCTTATATTTGTTAATGGAACTTTAACATCTGTACCATTCACAGTGATTTTCTGCTTTCCCCCATATATGGGCTGTACATTAATTTCTCTGGGGACAGGCGGCGTACCAGTATCATTATCCAATATACTCAAATCTATGGCCAGTGAACCCAATGGTGTATTAGAATCACCATCAGTAACAATCACTCTATAATAGTATTGAGGATGTTCACCATTTTCATTGAGGGGTACTTCAATAATAATACTTCCCCATCCAATGTTATCTGGAATACTGGAATCGGGCATCTTTATTCCGCCGCTTAAATTTGAGTGACCTTCAAGAAAATCTGAAACTGCACCTGCTTCCTGAACTTGATAATACAATTTGGGGTAGTTGCTGTTCTTTATCTTTTTTATTCTAACTTCCATTTTATCAACATCCACTTTGCTAACTTCAAAGTGCATTGGTGTAAAAATAGAATTAACATTATCAATATTTCGAAAAACAATGTCTTTGTTAACAATAGGAAACCCTTTTCCACTACCATAACCATAAACAAGCTTTGAAAAATAGACTTCCCGCTCTTCATTCTCATCCCAGAAAAACAGACGAATATCAATGTTTGAATACTCTGTCCCTGCTTTTATACCATCGGACTGATTAAGTGTACAGGTAACAAATCCACTCTCTCCATCTACAACGCCTTCGGCATCAAATCCTACAACTTGCTTTCCTGTTTCTTTAATTATTACGCCTGAGTCATTGTATGTTGTTCTAAAGTTTATCGACCTCTGCCTGTCAGTTATTTCATTCATTCTTATGTGGAAATAACTAAAGGAGATATTTGCTGTATTATCTGCTTTTAGCTTATCATAAACATCTTCATTTTTTTCTGTAATATAAATAATTTTACCTGAGTCATATATGGTGGGCACTTTCCACTTAAGAGTTATCTGAGGTTCATGTCCACTGATTATTCTTGTAGCGGGTTTATCTGGATCACCATTGTCTGTCACATATTTATTATCTAAAAGCCCTCCCCTATCGTTAAATGAAGTCCCTTCAAAGGTTATATCCGCAAGGAAAAAAATCGTTTCACTATCCACCAGTTCATTGTATTTGTTACGAAAAAGAATATCTTTCTCATCCTGATCTTTAAAACTAAAGGTTAGATCATATATATGGTCAGGTCGAAAAGTTAAACTCACCTTCCCATCTGTTATTTCACTTGTTGACTCTGATGGAAACCTACCTTCACTCCCATCCGGATTATGCCATGTTGCGACAAAGCTTATAGCACCATCAATGGGAGTCCACGTAATATCCCATCTTCCGGTAGCTGTATTATACGTAAAACTTGGATCAAAAACGTCATTTGAAGCTGCAAAAGAAGGCTGCAACGAAGGCGCAACCATTCCAATCAGAATAATAACAGTAACAATAATAGATAAAACCTTTTTAGAATATTTCAAATAATCCACCCCACAAATATTTAAACATGCATTTTGTATTTTCGAACAATGGTAATTGTATGATATTTTCAAAAATAGATATACCTCAATATAGTTATCGTCATTAAACACCCCCCTTTTTATAGCCACTTACCCATTTGTGAAGCTATTCTTCTAATATATTGATGTAAGAGAGCAAACTCCTCACCACTATATTGATGTAATAGTCCAAACTCCTCACCACACTTCTTTCAACCTGTAATGTATTTAAAGATACCTGTTTAGTTTGTCTAAAATCCCCATCTGTAGCTTTCAACTGAGCATGTATTTAAAGATACTATCTTCACTTATTTCTAAGTTCCTACATATAATGAAACTAAAGAATTTATATAAAAAAAGGTGTTCGTATGTGGTACACTGTTATAGCTGGGGATAGCCTATATAGAATTGCCCAGCGTTTTGGAACAACTGTTGAAATACTTCAACAAGCCAACAAACTTCGGACTACAAACTTAAATATCGGTCAAGTGCTTTATATCCCTCCTGTTCCTGGGAGAGTGTTTCAATACACCATTCAACCCGGTGATTCTCTTTATAACCTGGCAAGGCTGTTCAGTACAACAATACCAAGCCTTATGCAACTTAATAACTTACAAAGCGATCTTATCTACGTTGGCCAGAGAATTCTAATACCCTTTTATACAGAGGTAATAGTGAATGTATCCATGGCGAATATTCGTTCAGGTCCGGGTGCAAACTACTCTTCCATTGCTATAATGCAACAAGGCGCACGGCTTCCCGTTACGGGTTACAGAAATGGATGGTATCAGGTGGGGCTCTATAATGGCGCAATAGGATGGATCTCAGGGAATATAGTTATATTAGCTGCTTATGATAGCTCAAGACCCATTCAGCCCATTATCGGATTTTATACCCTTGCCGAAGGACCCGGTTTACCGGGCTCATATGCATCCTTTGTTGAAAATGTATCCCAGCTGTCTACTGTGGCTCCTTTCTTTTATCAAATAAGCAGGAACAACCCCACACAAATCGACAGGTTCTTTCAGTTCACCAATCAGGATATACAAGTTATTGTTGCTATAGCACATAGAAACAATATTAAAGTACTACCCGTCGTTCACAATCTTCTGTATCGACCTGGCGGTGTGGCATTAGCGAAAGACTTGGTACGAGAATTAGTTTCCTCACCACAAAATCGCAGAGCTTTTGCACAAAACCTTGTTCAATTAGTTGAAGCTAATAATTTTGATGGCGTTAATATAGACATTGAAGATGCTTATACTGAAGACAGTGAAAACCTTGCGCAGCTTTATGTGGATATTGCAGAAGCATTCAGATCAAGGGGATATTTCTTATCTGCCTCAGTACCTTCACGAATAAGTGATGAGCCTTTCAATCCATTCTCCGATCCATTTGATTATGAGGTAATAGGCGGTGCTGTAGATGAGTTTATCGTAATGCTCTATAATGAATTTGGCTGGCCTGGAAGTCCACCCGGTCCTCCTGTTTCTATTCCATGGATGAGAAGGGTTCTAAACTACACAAAGACTAAAATGCCATGGTATAAAATCGCTGCTGCAGTTTCAGTGTTTGGCTTTGATTTTAATCTGGATGCGGGTACTAGCTCATACGCCTCTTATGACAGAGCTATACAACTGGCCAATCAATACGGGAGCACCATTCAATTCGATGCAAATTTTCAAACTCCTTGGTTTGCATATACAAGTGCTCAAGGCCAGCAACATCAAGTATGGTTTGAAAATGCAGATAGTATACGTGCCAAAGTTCAAACGGCTTGGAATATGGGGATTAACGGAGTTGCTCTTTGGAGGCTTGGAATGGAGGACCCTGCTATTTGGGATATGCTTGCAAATGAAACTGTGGTAAAAAAAATAGTTGAAAATTATAGGCTTTAAACAACTCTTCTAATGTAAATAATCTTACGGTGCGTTCCAGTGATATTATCGGCAAAAAAGACCAAATTAAGGTTGAGCATTTTGAATAATTTCAAAAGCACTGGTACGCACCTTACTCATATCACCCAAAAATCTTGTGTAATCTCACATATGCTTTTTCATATGTTCTCTCATTTGTTTCCATACATTAATAACCTTGCTTGAGACTATTATAGTGAGTTTATTATAGTTATACCGAACTTATGCGTATGCAATTTTTTTGCTATCTAAAAAGCACATGCGCGATCATACCATTTGCTTTTTAATTCATGATATAATAACCTCATAAATGAGATTTATAAAAAATTATACACATTCATACCATGAATTTTTTCAAATCCATGATATAATATAATCGTGTTTACCAACAACAAATCCTTGACGCCTTATTTAGGATTTCAGCTCTTAGGTTGGATTTTTATGCAACACTGACTTAAAATATTTAACTTTGAATGGAGATAAATAATGGAGTTTCAAATTTCTAAGGACATGCTATTTTCCGATACACTCGTACCCGATATATTCATTTGTGATATTATGCCTACACTACCCTCGGACTGTGTAAAGGTTTATATATATGGGCTATTTTTATGTAAATATAACAAGAAAGCTACAATGGATGACTTTGCAAAAAAGCTGGGTCTGTCAAGAGATTCACTTAATGCTGCATTAGTATTGCTTGAAAATGAGCAACTTGTAGTACGCACCCACACTGGTATTACATTCACTGATGTAAAAAATAAACAATTAGGACGTTTATACAGTATGAAGCAAGAATCCACACCCGCCGAAGCTATATCAAATACCCAGTACAATCAGCGAAGGAACCAATGTATTCAATCAATGAATCAGATGTTCTTTCAAGGTAGTATGCCCAGCGACTGGTACACATATATAGATAATTTATTTAATCAATACCACTTTGATGAAGACGTAATGATTTCTCTTTTTCAATATTGCTATAATAAAAATGCCATGAATAGAAAATACATAAGCCGTGTCGCATCCAGTTGGGCAAAGCGAAATATTACATCTCATATTGAGCTGGAAAAATACATGGAAGTATTCCAAAGAACTCGCGAATACAGTTACAAGATAGCTAAGGCGTTAAGGCTACATAGAAGTCTGACAGTTTATGAAGATGAATTTGTTGACACTTGGGCAAATGAATATGGGTTTGATATGGATATTATTGAAATAGCCCTAAAGAGAACCACTGGAAAATCAAACCTCAATTTCAGATATATAAACAAAATACTGACAGATTGGCACCGTGAAGGCCTCAAAACAAAGGAAGAGGTTCTGGCATACTTATCAAAGAATGAGGTTAAACCAAAATCTGAAGTTGCTGCTACTAAAGTACCTCAAAATACGAACTTCAAACAGCGTAAATACAATAAAGATTTTTACGAGAGAATTAAGGATTCAACATTTAAGTGACAAGTGGAGTTTTTTATGCGGGTATGTTCAATCTAAAAGATATGGTGAGTGCAGGAGGATTTATGAACACTAATTGGGAAGAACTAAAAAGGGAGTTTATGCAGCGTAGGGACAATGCACTATTTGAGCGCGACCTAAGAAAAGAAGAAGTCTACAAAAAAGTCCCTGAGATTAAACAAATAGATCAGCAAATAACTTCTCTTGGTATATCGTATACTCGTGATGCTATAAAACAGGAATTAGCGGAGACAAGCGCAAATAAATTCAAAGAAGAAATAAGTAAGCTTATAGAAAAAAAGCGGACACTACTCCTGACAAGCAAATTTCCTGAGGATTATCTTGAGGTTGAGTACACTTGTTCAAATTGCAATGATACTGGGTTCATTCTTGATGAAGAAGGTATCTCCACTACCACTCCATGTCATTGCTACCGTCAGCTATTAGTTGAAAAGTTTTATGATGTCTCAAATTTAAATAGCGATGGGCAAACGGGTTTTGAGTTTTTCAATGAAAACTATTACCCTGGTTCAGATGGAAATGATGGTAAGGTATCACCAAGAGCTCAAGCTTTAAGAGTAAAAGACAGATGCCTGAATTTCATAAATAATTTTGAGGATACCGATTGTCCAAATCTATATTTTACAGGACCTACTGGTGTTGGCAAAACATTTCTGTCTAAATGCATTGCAATTGAAATCTTGAAGAAGGGGCATACTGTGTTATATTTACCGGCCCCTGCCATGTTCGATATTATTTATAGAAGCAAGTACCAGTTTGACAATAGCGTACAGGACAGTGCATATCAGGATATACTGAATGCTGAACTTTTGATTATTGATGATCTTGGAACTGAATCTCCAAGTGCAGCTAAATATACAGAATTGTTAACGCTTCTTAACTATAGAAGTTCAAGAAATGTAAAAACCCCTTGTAAAACTATACTCTCTACTAATCTTGAGCCACAGGATCTGCACAAGATATATTCAGAGCGTGTTGAGTCTCGTATACTTGGTGAGTATGATATCCTGTATCTTATTGGTGACGATATAAGACTGATAAAAAGGTTTCAGAAATAATAAAAATGATTTTATGACTTTTTGACTTTATGATTTTCTCTAAAACTTACGGAATTAATTCAAGAAAAGCTATTGTTAACCTATCTCATTCTTTGGTTGACAATAGCTTTTACTTATTGTATCATCAGCATGACACCACTGGATACAAAAAAAGATGCCGTGCATTTTTTAGTTAAATATGGGGGTAATGATGATGCAAAAATATAGAATAAAGAATATGGTTCTTGTTGCTCTTTTTACTGCTTTAATTGCAGTTGGGGCATTTGTAAGAATACCAAATCCTTTTTTCCCGGTGGCATTTACACTTCAGGGTGTTTTTTGTGCCTTTGCGGGGTTTCTTCTTGGCTCAAAGCTTGGCACAATTTCGGTTAGTCTGTATGTATTGATGGGATTACTGGGCTTTCCCGTTTTTACTCTTCCCTCTGGCCCTCAATATGTTTTTCAACCCACATTTGGTTTTTTATTAGGATTCATACTTGCAACTTTTGTTATGGGTATAATCAGTGAATTAAAAGGGGAGTTCTCACTTAAAAAGTCTTTTGCCGCATCTTATGCTGGTCTCCTTATTCATTATATAATCGGATTATTTTATATGTACATAATCTACAATTTTCACAATGGTAATCCAACGGGTATTTGGACTCTAATTTCCGGCATGTTTATTTATTTTGCTAAAGACTTTATATTATTTTCAATCATTGCTACAGTTGCAGTTCCAATTAGAAAAAGCATAAAAAAATATGTTTAGCAGGCCAATAGAGAGAACTTGGCTTAGAGGTGAAAAAACTCTTGTTTTGCATCGCTAAAGTTTTAATCTGCTAACTTTGCTATATAGACATAGCGCTGAGTTTCACCTGAAGGAGAGTGCTGTGTTAAGGCTTCCAAAATTTTTATAAGTTTTAAGCCAGATTCATCAAGAGCTTGGGTTATTTCATCAATAGTCCAACCTCTTTGATATTGTACTTCTTCAACCCTTGAGTATAATTGATTAGGTTGTTTGATAAAAAATGTCAAATCAAAAGTACATATGCGCGTATCGGCATTATATAAATTCTGCCATATGTATGCGATATGATCATGAATTTCATAGAAAATATTATTACCAAGCTTATTTTCTAATTTATAAGGGGTATTCATATCAAAAATGAATACACCACCAGGATTTAAGTAATTTCTAACAAGTCCAAAAACTTTCCTTAANTCATCGTTATTTGTAATATAATTAAGGCTATCGGTAGCACACAGGATAGCATCAACCGTGCCATACAGTTCAAAGCTTCTCATATCCTGGCGCACCCATAATGGTGATAACCCTAATTCCATGGATTTTTCAAAAGCACAATTGAGCATGTCTTCTGATAGATCTATCCCAATCATGTCATATCCACGTTGTGCAAATTGGAGTGTAAGGCTCCCGGTTCCACATGCTAAATCAAGCACAAGGGCTGGCTTTATATCAGCGTGTTCTAACATAAGCTCCTCTATATAATCAGCCAATTTGCTATAATCTATGTCTTTCATTAACTCATCATATACATAAGCAAAGTCTCTATACATTTTCCCTCACATTTCCATTAAACCCGTAGGATTTCAGAAGATTACAAGAATCATATTGATTTCTTTTTTTTAGAAAGTAATCCTCCTATCCTACCTGTTTCTTTTGCACTAAGGCTTTTCCAGCCTTCCTTCTGAACTTTTTCTAAAAGCCCTAGTTCCTTTGCAATCTCAAGCTTAAGTTTTTCATTACTCTTTTTTGACATACATAATCACCTCATAGGGAATTATACCCCTTAGAAGCCAAATGTATTCAACACTCTACTTGTTTACCTCAGACATTAACCTGCTTACCTCTTCAATTGCTCTTTGCAGCTGCTTATCTTCACCCTCGGGAATCTCATCAATACTGTAATACTGGTATTTCTCGTCATTTTCTATTTCAATATCCGGGGTTACCCCTATTCCATGAATATATACCCCTGAAGGAGTAAAGTACCTTGCTGTAGTAACCTTTAGTCCTGCCCCACCCTCAAGCTGAATAATTGATTGAACCAGACCCTTTCCAAAAGTTGTCTTTCCAATAAGAGTTCCTTTATCATAATGCTTTATTGCAGCTGAAAGAATCTCAGAAGCACTTGCACTATATTCATTTATGAGTACAGTTAAGGGTACATTGAGTTCATTCGGGTCTGATTTTTCTTCATCCCGGTTACCATGCCTATCTTCGATGTAAACTATTAATCCCTCTGGTACAATTATATCAGCCATTCTAACCACTTGACCATAATCTCCGCCCGGGTTGTTTCTTAAATCAAGAATTAAGCCCTTGGCTCCCTGTTGTAACAGCTGATTAGCATGAGTTACAAAATCTTTCGTTATATCTTCATCAAAAAGTCTCAATTGGATATAACCTATGTTGTCACCAATCATTCTACTTGCTATATAATCAATATTAATGAGCTTACGAACCAGATCCAGCTCAATATAATCTTTTATCTCTGGCCTATACACTGTAATAGCAACCTGGGTTTCTGGCTCTCCCTTTATTTTTCCCACTATAATGTTCAGATCATTTAAAGCAGTGACATCCTCTCCATTAACCAGAACTATCTTATCTCCATTGCGCATACCCGAAGATTTGGCTGGTGAATTGCTAAATACATCCGAAACTGTAGCTAAACCATCATTATCCATAAAGACAGTAACACCGATTCCTACGTAACTTCCTGTCTGCTGTTCCATGAAATCATTCATCATCTCTGGGGTATAATAAACTGAATAAGGGTCTTCCACAGCCTCTACCATTCCATTTATGGCACCTTCAAGAAGCACATCCTCATTAATATCCAGATAATAGCTATTCATTAAAAGAGACTTCACTCTGTTGAAATTAATGATATTCTCTCTTGATACATCCTGACTAAACTGTATCTCGTATTTTGGATTGAATACATTAATGAAATTATTAGTTAAAAAACCAGCAGCAAAAAAAATAATAGCAACTGTTAAACAAATTAGGGTGGTAATCCAATTTCTTTTCATCTAAACACTTCCTATACTATTTTTAGTTTACCCTATACAATAATACAATATAATTAGTTTACTCTATATGGGCATTTATGCAACACCTCAAAATGCTCCATATAAATATATACTTACCAAATTAACTAAAATGTCAAGATATTAGACCTTTTGTTTAAAAGAAAATACCCGGTCTCCCGGGCAAAAGCATAACTCTATCTTGAACAATATTGATAGTCAATTTACTCTATGGTCTTACATAATCAAGGGGATCTTGTGTAGCCCCATTTTTCCTGACTTCAAAGTGTAGATGAGGACCTGTGGATACTCCAGTACTTCCTGCCTTTGCTATTGTTTGTCCTGCAGACACAAATTGACCGTTCTTTACCAGTATACCACGATTATTTATATGCGCATATAATGTAGTAATACCACTGCCATGATCCAATATAATACAATTGCCATATCCGCCACGTGTACCAGCATAAATGACAATACCATCTGCAGCAGCAACAATTGCCTCATTCCATTTTGCACCAATATCTACACCTGTATGCATTTTCCAAACTTTATGAATAGGATGAAGCCTATTTCCGTATTTTGAAGCGATGGACTTATTTGTTGGCATTGGCCATACCATTTTTCCGCCCCATTTAAGATTACCTTGGCTCTGCATATTCTTAATTAATTGCTCAATTTCTTGTGATTGTTTAATGAGATAATCTTGTTCTTTCTCGTATTGCTGCTTGGTTTGTTGGTCTTTTTTAATTGCACTTTCTAATGATGCTCTTGATACTTCAAGATCTTGTATCTGTTGTGCACATAATTTTGCTTGTTCAACACAATTGTCTATCTCATATTGTCTTTGTTCTTTTAGCTGCTCAATTTCCTCTTTTTTATCTCTTACGCTTTTTAATAGCATTTTGTCATATTCACTAACTTGGTTCATAAGCCTTATGCGAATAAATAACTCATTCCAAGTATTGCTTTTAAATAACTCCTCTAACTTAGATACTGTGTTTGTTTTTTTATACATAATTCTGAGGCGTTCTTTTAATAGAGCTTCCTGATGTTCACATTCTTCTTCAGCTAATGCAATTGCCTCATCGAGAGAAGTAATAGCAGATTCAATAAGCTGGATCTGTTGCTCAATCTCGGCCTTCTGTATGCCTATCTGTTCGAGCTCTTTAATGATCTGTTCCCGCTGATATTTTCTCCAATTCAAATCATCAGTTGTTTTCTTAATTTGCTTTTTATAATATGATATATCGGATTGAGTTTCGTTTAATTGTTGTTTATATTTACTAATGTTTTCAGCAATGGACTGAGTAGCCATAATTATCATAAGTAAACATACAATAGAGATATAGGTTATGCGTTTAATCATTTGTAAATTTCCGATATGTCTCCTGTGCATATCTAGTCCTCCAGAACATGTAATCATTTTCCATCGCTTGTCCAATATTTATTATACATAATCAAGCACTAAACATTCAAGTACTTTCTTACAGAAATAAAACTTCCTATAAGACCCATCACCATTCCAATTATTGAGTAAATCAAGAAAATTTGTCCACCTATATTACTTAGCGAGACCATTCTAACTAAATCATTAAGTCCATACTCCACGGCATTAGTATTCACAAAGGTTGAAACTGCATTATAAAAGTAGCTTGTAAGAACAAATGATAAAATAGCACCTACAAGACCAATAATCATACCTTCTATAACAAATGGTCCACGTATAAACCAGTCTTTTGCTCCGATGTATTTCATTATCCCAATTTCTCTGCGTCTTGCATAAACCGTAAGCTTTATTGTGTTTGAAATTATAGAGACAGAAATAATCAGTAATAGTGCGAGTACCACCATACTACCGACGTTTACCCAATGCATTAATGTGCTCAGTTTATTCAATGATTCCATGGGATAGCTAATCTCTTCAACGCCATTCATTTCACTTAATTCTTCCGTAAACTCACTAATATCATCTGGGTTATTTAGATGTATTCTAAATGATTCATTAAGAAATTCTGGGGTAAGACCCTCAATAATCTCCGAATCTTCAATATATGTTGTTGCTAACTGTGCAAAAGCTTGTTCCTTTGATAGCCTTATATAATTTGCTACCCGTTCATCGCTTTCAATCTTCAATTCGATATCGTCAGCTTCCATTACTGCAACATCAGATTTTAAAAATACTACAATCTCTGTTTGCGATTTTAATCTATTCAAATTAAAAGATAAATTGATGGTAAACATCAAAAATATTCCAAATATCAAAAGGGAGGCAACCACCATAGAGACAGATGCTATAGTCATTAAAAGATTTTTATATGTATTGGCGAAACCTTCCTTGACCATGTACTTCATAGTTCTAATCTTCATTTGTATAATTTCCTTCCAAAACATCCCGAGTAATTTTTCCGTATTCAAGGTTGAATACTCTTTTTTTCATTTGATCTACAATATTTTTTTCATGTGTTGCCACAATTACAGTGGTTCCTCTTTGGTTAATTTCCTCTATTAAGTCCATAATCTCCCAGCTCGTTTCAGGATCTAAATTACCCGTTGGCTCGTCAGCTATTAGTATTGAAGGGTTATTTACAAGAGCTCGTGCCACAGCAACTCTTTGCTGTTCACCACCTGAAAGCTGGTTGGGATATGATCTGGCTTTTTTACTCAAACCAACAAGTGCAAGTGCAACCGGAACTTGCCTTCGAATGTCTTTTGGCTGTGCCTCTACTATTTGCATTGCAAATGCGACATTTTCGTATACAGTTTTGTTAGGAAGAAGCCTAAAATCTTGAAATACAACACCCAGACCTCTTCTAAGGTACGGTATTTCACTTTTTAGCATATCATGAATTGCGAACTCGTTGACATACACTTCACCAGAACTTGGTGTTTCTTCATGTAATATGAGCTTTAGCAGCGTGGACTTACCTGAACCACTATGACCAACAATAAAAACAAATTCGCCTTTTTCTATTTTAAAGGACACATTATCTAGACCAATGGCGCCATTGGGATAGTATTTTGTGACATCCTTAAACTCAATCACTGTTTCTCATCCTTTGTTACTATGTATTTTCCAAAGCTTGTCTTAATGTTTGTTAATTGTACAGCAATTCATCGCACAGATGAAGCACAAATTAATTATTGGTTGAATCTAAATAACGTTTTACCATCATAGCTACTTTGAAATGTATAGCATCATCAAAGTTTCTCAAATCCATTCCAGTAATTTTTTGAATCTTGTCCAACCTATATACAAGCGTATTTCTATGCACAAACAACTGCCTTGATGTTTCACTGACATTAAGATTGTTCTCAAAAAACTTCTGAATGGTAAGCATTGTTTCCTGATCTATATGTTCGTAAACATTATCTTTTAAAACTTCATTTAAAAATAATTTACATAGGGTAGTGGGAAGCTGGTATATCAATCGTCCTATTCCCAAGTGATTATAATCTATTATACTTTTATCGGATTCAAATATTTTGCCTATTGTTAGAGCTGTCTGGGCATCTTTATAAGAACGTGCTATATCCCGAAGCTGCTTTACTTCACTTCCAATCCCTATTGATGCTTTAACCATAAGTTCGGTACTTAATGTATCAATAATAATTCTTGCGTTACGATAAATATCGTCATAGTCCTCTTTCTCCTTGAGTTCTTTAACAAGAACATTGTTCTGAGCGTCTACAAGAATAACAAAATCCTTTGAATCGTTGGGAAATAGACTTTGAATGATATTATATGCATGTATGTCTTTTGATTTTTCAGTATGGATGTAGTAGATGATTCTTCTAACATCATCTTTAACTTTTAAATCCCGCGCTCTAAGAGAAATATCACCTGGCAAAATGTTTCCAAGAAGAACATTTTTCATAAAACTGTTTTTATCAAATTTCTCCTCATAATAGAGCTTTGCATTCTCTATACTAAGGCAAATAAGTTCCATAGCAGTCTTTCTTTGTTGACCAGTGCCATATACTACTGCAACATAATCCAAGTTAGCACGCTTTGTCACTTTCATAAATGTCGCGTTTTCACTCTCAGCATAGAACTCATTGGAGTTAATAAAATCCACAGCCTCATCATTATAATCGCCAATTGCACCCATCCTGGTGCTAGCGAAAACTAGACCATATGAATCTGTAATATCCACATCACAATCCAATATTTCTTTAATACGAAAAACTAATGTTTGAAAAACCTTAACAGCCAAAAAAATATACCCCCATTCTTTTTTTCACTATCCATTAAGGAGGTGTAATCAAATTGTGCATTTTACTCATTTCATTATACAACATATTTTTTATCGTGTACAAGGTTTCGGGCAAAGAATCAATAAAATTAGCAATTTTTTATTTAATATTTAGTTTATTTTAAAAAATAGTGGGACTTTTTAGTAACTTATATTAGTTAATCACATTAAATGTACTTTAATTTGATGAAAGGTAATTTCTAATAGTTAATCATTAAATGCCATCACTCTTCCTGAAAAAACTTGAGTAATAGTATCGAGTAATTCCTTGTTCTTAATCTCAGCAATATTGTGAATAATAATCTGTTTCGGGGCAGCTGAAATCAAAAAACTAATCAAAAGGTCCTCCTCTTTAATTATCCCATCATAATCCTCTGACAAATCACTTATCCATTGGTCTGAAATTCTCTCCATGTTTTGATCGTATATTGAAAAACTTGAATCTTTCTCTGCTATCACGTGCACACAAATAAACTTTGGCTTTTGCATTTGCACAAAACATGTAAGAAGCTTGATGAACTCCTGGTACTCCTTTTCAATCAAGTACTGTCTTACCGCCCAATCCACCACTTCCTCAAGCTCATCTACATATTCCTGCATCCTAAATGTAACGAAACCTTCAAGAATTATATGATTATTTTGATCAAGGAAATCTGAAAGTTTTTTTATCACCATATTTTTTCTTCTCATTCGAATAATAGTATCGAAAAAGTCTTGTTCACTTTCTCTTATCTTTTTTTGGGCTATAAGTATTATATCCCTTCGTTCATCTGGGCGTAAATATCCGTAATTTTTTTTAGTTATCCGATTCAATAACATACCATCATAAGCAGTCATCAAATAATCTGCTAAAACCTGTGATAACTGTTGAACGAAAGATTTACTCTCCCTATTTTTTTCTTTTTTTGTGCACTCTACAGCAATAAGTCCATCATCTTGCTCCTGGTTAACCTTGAACACTTCTCCATCTTTACTGGCTTCAATTAATTCCTTTTTTAAAAAATCCAAAAGCTTATTCGCACCGTCTCCGGCTACAATCTGGACTGGCTGCATATTTTCACGCTCCCTTTCATACGTGTATTATATGAAGGTCTTAAAGTGCGTATTCTGTCACGCAGCATGTAAAAAATGTTAAGAAAATTCAGAAATCTTTCAAAAAGCCAATTTAACATTTTATTATGCCCTCCCCAGACCTTTAATTGCATATCGCCAAAGCACATTGAACCTTGAATCATAAAAATACGTTCAGCTCCTATTTCTATATAGTATTCGCATCAATTAATGTAAGTGCTAGATCTAAATATTATTATTTCTATCCACCATCCTGATATTATGGATTCCTTTCCTGTTCAAAATTAAGTTTGCGATTACCCAGGTATTCAAAATCGATTTTTACTATTTGATCCATTAAATATGCAGACTGCTGTGGGTTATTAATTCTGTTTCTATTCAAAGCTCTAATAATTGATTCAGCTTTGTTAATCCCAATTCCATGACCATAATAGTAATTATTCAGAAGTACAATAACATTCTCTCCCTGCCACTCAGGTGTATCTGGATTAACATCTGGATTTTTAAAGTATAAGCAGTCACCAGGTAGTGCATTTTTAACACCACGATAGGTACGAACGCCCAAATCACTATCTAAATACTTCCAATCCATTAGGTATATGTCAGAGAATAATCTGTCGAATAGTTCTACAGGCATTACTTCAACTAAAGCAAGATAGAACACTATAACTATTGCAGTTGCACATTCCGTCCCATACATTCTGCTATTTCTTAAAATATCCCGGACAGCCTCGTGAGGTTTCACATCCTTTTTTAACCGAAAACCTCCTTCTTGAGTTCTCTCCCAGTATCTTTCATTACATATAGAGTTGATAAAAAGTTTAAATGAAAAGAAACTGTTGTGGAGGCGTTCTGAGGCCTTAACCAATTCTTTTCTTGCAGCAACTTCAAAGTCGAAAAGTTTTTCATTTTCAAATGTAAAAACATTATCAAGAGATTGCATATTGTTTGCGATTTGTATTTTTATATCATCGTTTCCGAGCCTTGTCTTTAGCCAATCATCAGAAACCATGTTTCCTCCAATTGAAATCATCCATTTCACATCCTCTTTATAAGCTACTTCATCATATGTACATTGCTGCAAAAATGGTAATTAGTCGGTCCTTTATGTAATATTACATAACTGGTCAATTCACTTCGTAAATATCAATCATTTCTTAAATATCAATTTTCTTCTGTTGCAAATATTTTTCAAAAAATTTCTAAAAAATAGTTGACAGGGTAGAAAAATTACTGTATTATTGTATTAACCGGTTAATACAATAATACAGTAATACAGTAATACAGTAATACAATAAAACAAAAGGAGTGAGAAAATGCCTTGGGACTTAAAATCAGATCGCCCTATTTACGCACAACTAATAGAACAAATTGAACTAAAAATCTGTTCAGGAGTATATGCTCTTGGCTCAAAATTACCTTCTGTAAGAGAGCTCGCTCAAGAGGCTTCGGTCAACCCCAATACTATGCAAAGAGCTCTGGCTAAACTTGAAGAGAGCGGTTTAGTTTATGCAAATCGAACGGAAGGCAGGTATGTAACGGAGGATGTAGAAATGGTAAGAAATGTTAAAAACAGATTGGCTGAGGATCTAATTGAAGAGTTCTTACAAAACATGAAGCGTCTTGGATTTAGCGAAGATGAAATTATAACAGTAATAAAAAAAATATCGGGAGGTGCAATGAATGAATAATATTCTCAAATGTGAAAATCTCTCGAAATACTATGGTACCACTAAAGCACTAGATAATGTTACTCTTAATATACCTCAGGGTAGAATAGTGGGCCTTTTAGGTCCAAATGGAAGTGGTAAGACAACATTCATCAAGATATGCAACGATCTGCTTACACCAACAAAAGGCAGTATACAAATTGGAGGATTTGCACCAGGTGTTGAAACAAAAAAAATTGTATCCTACCTCCCCGAAAAAACATATTTGAACAGTTGGATGAAAGTTTCTGAAATCTTAGATTTCTTTAGTGATTTCTACTCAGACTTTAATCGTGATAAGGCTCTCGACATGTTAAATAGATTAAAGATTGATCCGAAATCAAAACTAAAAACTCTATCAAAAGGAACTAAGGAAAAGGTACAGCTCATACTTGTGATGAGTAGAGAAGCAAAACTATATTTACTCGATGAACCCATAGGAGGCGTGGACCCAGCTGCCCGCGACTATATACTCGACACAATCATAAGAAATTATAGCGAAAACGCTACTGTGGTTTTGTCCACTCATTTAATATCAGATATTGAAAAGATACTGGATGATATTATATTTTTAAAAGACGGGCAGGTTATACTTGCAAAAACAGTTGACGAAGTTCGTGATGAATCAGGTAAATCAATAGACTCACTTTTCAGGGAGGTGTTCAGATGTTAGGTAAATTATTAAAGTATGAAATAAAGGCTACTTCGCGTTGGTTCTTACCTTTATATGTGGCAATAATATTTAGCGCGATAATAAATAAATTCTTATTTGTTACCCCTATAGTGAATAAAGCATTTGAACAAAACAACTCTTTTGTTAACATAATGCAAGGCATTATTTCGTCGGTATCAATGTTCTTATATGTAGCGCTATTTTTTGGGTTGTTTGTTGCAACTTTAATCGTTGTAATACAAAGGTTTTACAAAAGTCTGTTGGGTGACGAAGGATATCTCATGTTCACTATCCCTGTGAAGGCATGGCAGAATATACTAAATAAATTGCTAGTCTCAATGCTTTGGACCTTTACAAGTACGGTGATAGGGTTTGGTTCAATTCTTATTCTTGTTCCTAAAGAAGAGCTTAAACAGCTACCCTATGTAGTCTCAGATGCTTTTTTTGAAATAAATCAGACTCTTGGGGCAGGAGGTATTGTTTTATTGATTATCTTTGCTATCCTTGCACTAATAGTGAGTGTCATGGAAATATATACAGCGATTTCACTTGGACATTTGTTTAATAAATACAAGCTACTCCTTTCATTCGCTATGTATCTCGGATTACAAACAGTTGCTCAATTTTTAGCCTTGTTTATTGTAGCACTTTCTATGAAGGATATTAATAAACCATATGTAACAGACTTGACTATGCAAATCGGTGCACCATTTAGACAATTCTTCATAATAGCAAATATTATACTTGTACTTTATGCTGCAGGATATTTCTTCTTGACGAATTATCTATTAGAAAAGAAGCTAAACCTCGAATAACACAAATAACACAGAGGGACGGTTCTTNTGTGTTCTNCNNCTACACAACAGCACAAGGGGACGGTTCTTCNNTGNNCNAGGGGACGGTTCTTCTGTGTTCTACCCCTAAAACAGCACAAGGGGACGGTTCTTCTGTGTTCTACTCCCAACTTGCTCTATACGTTAAAAGACTTATATATCATATAATTATTACATTAGTATAAAAAAGTCTGGAAGGAGTGGTGCCAAAGAAAAACAAATATATATAGCTAAACTGCCGGAATCACCTCATCAACGATAACCCGGCAGTTTTTTATTTTGTAGTGATATTGCTCATAGTTATCTACATAACCGAGCCATATTTCTCTAAATGTTTTATTTACTGTCCATAGATTGTACTAAAAATTATTTTATCATTCGCTGTCTTTAATAGAATAACGTACCCTCCATGATCGTGACTGCTTTTCCTGATATCAATACTCTTTCGTTTATCACTTCTACCTTCAATGCTCCGCCTCTTTTAGATGCTTGGTATGCATGGAATTTACTTTTTCCAAGTTTTTTCTTCCAATACACCCCTAAGCAACAATGAGAAGACCCCGTCACTGGATCTTCAAAAACTCCAATCTCGGGGGCAAAAAAACGTGATACGAAATCATACTCTTTAGCTCTTGCTGTAACGATTACTCCTCTCATAGGTATTC
>JGI24709J26583_10000329_pt1 | contig 39656 bp, 39 predicted proteins | sample BioPla2DNA1_FD_26583 | JGI IMG/M metagenome (IMG submission 26583) | reverse complement strand
TTTTTTAATACTCATTAAAAAAATCTCTCCCTTCTTAGAGTTCATACAAAAAAACTCTACAGAACTATTATTTCACATAAATTTCACTTTTGCAAGCAACACGACATTGTTTTTTCAAATAATTTACAAATTAATGAAAACATTTTCATAATCTTGTCAATCAAATAAAAAACTAGCGAACTAGTTTTTTAAACACCTAAAATTAACATTATATAATCATCTATCTTTAATAACTACAATATCTTCTCCATCAACCTCTTTTACCTTGACACTTACAACTTCGCTTTTAGCTGTAGGTATGTTCTTGCCAACAAAATTAGCTTTAATTGGCAGTTCACTATGTCCCCTATCTATCAATTCGCAAAGTTGAATTTTTGCTGGCCTTCCCAATTTTACCAAAGCATCCAGTGCCGCTCTAGCAGTTCTACCAGTGTATATTACATCATCTACTAAAACAACAGTTTTCCCTTCAATTGGAAAAGGGACATCGGTTTTGTTAATAATTGGATCAATATTGATTTTACTTAAATCATCACGATATAAAGTGATATCTAAAATCCCGACATCTACTTTTTTGTTTTCAAAGCGTTCAATATTACTAGCAATTCTTTTTGCCAGTGGTACCCCCCTAGTTTTAATTCCTATTAGACATAAATCATCTACTCCATCGTTTTTCTCAATAATCTGATGAGCCAGTCTTATTAAAGTTCTATTCATGTCTTCACTACTCATGACCTTAGCTTTATAATCCATAAATTACCCCTTTATTATTTATTAATAAATATATATATAAATTATACCACAATTAAAAAAGAAACTTTGTTTTCATTAAGTTTCTTTTGTTCTAGTTTGTTTGATATATTTTTCAATATGATTAAAACGCTTATTTGTTCTAATTTTAAATAACGCTTTATTTAAAAAGTTATCTGAAACAGAACTTGTTTGTATGTGAGTTGCTTTTATTGAGTTTTCGGATAATTTTTCAATAGTATATTTCATTTCATAACTTGATTTTAATACTGTTAAGGTTGTGACAATTTCTTTATTTAAAATAGGTCTTCTAATATTTACACTACCTTCAACCCATTTACCATTGCGTTTAACTTTGTTTTTATACTTATATCCATTCTTTAAATCCGAAACAGAAATAGTTTTACCTGTTGCTTGCTTGATTTCACCGACAATTGATAGCAAAACTGTATCATAAAATTCAGAATCTGATACATTGATAACCTTTTCAAATTTAAGCATCTACATCAGCTTCTTTTCTATCAACTACAATTTCTATTTTTTCAATAGATTGTTCATCCATTTCAATAATAGTAAAGGTAACATCATTTAATGTTACTGATGGCTTTTCATCATCTGCTGGAACATAACCCAATAAATCCATAACAAGACCACCAATAGTATCATTATTTGTATCATCAAGATTAACTTTAATCATCTTGCTTACATCATCAATTATAGTTGCACCATCAACAATATAATGATTTTCTTTTATTTCCGTAATTTCTTCTTCTTCATTATCATACTCATCTTGAATATTACCAACAATATACTCTAACAAGTCTTCCATAGTAACAATACCATATGTTCCACCATATTCATCTAAGACAATAGCAATATGAATTTTTTGCTTTTGAAACATCGGTAATAATTCATCACACATCATATTTTCATAAACAAACAATACTTTTCTTAGATAATCAGAAATTTTAAATTCTTTTTTATGATCTTTAGCCAATAACTTTAAAAGATCTTTGATATAGATAATGCCTTCAATATCATCAATATCCTCATCATAAACTGGAATACGTGAATAACCTGTTTCTAAAAAGGTATTTACAACAGTTTCTAAATCAGATTCAATAGATAAAGAAACCATGTCAGTTCTATGAGTCATAATTTCTCCAACTGTTCTATCATTAAAATCAAAGATGTTGTTAATCATGTCCTTTTCATCATCTTCGATAAACCCCTTTTCAGTACCAGCATCTACCATTATTCTAATTTCTTCTTCGGTAAATTCTTGTTGACCATCGCTTTCCTTAATTCCTAAAGAATTAGCAATTGAATCAACAGTTTTAGATACTATCCATACTAATGGTTTTAAAAACTTATAACAAAAACTGATTGGTCCAACTACAGCAAAAGCAATCTTTTCAGGATCTTTCATGGCAATTCTTTTTGGCAGTAATTCTCCAAACACTAATGTTATAAATGATAATAGCAATGTAATAACAAAGATACTTACTAATCTAACTGTCGAAGTAGAAATATTAACATTTCTCATCCAATAAACGATATAATCTGCAAAAGTATCAGCAGCTACCGCACTAGAAAGAAAACCAGACAAGGTTACACCAATCTGAATTGTTGATAAAAATTTTGTTGGTTTAATTGTAAGATTATATAAAGCTTTAGCTTTTTTGTTACCTTCATTGGCTAGTTTTTCCAATTTTGCATCATTAAATGATACTATCGCTAATTCGCTAGCTGCAAAAAAAGCATTAAGCGCAATTAAAATAATTAATAATATAATGTATCCTAAAATAGAATCATTGTTTTCTACTATTGTAGCTGTGCTACCTGCTACGAAATTTATCAAGCGACACAATCGATCGTCCATATGGTTAAATATCACTCCCTCTTTTATCCATATAATACATTGTATCATAATCTTTACAAAGATTATTGTCAACAATGCCAAAAAAGACATTTCACCATTATATTATAATATTTTTCAAGATTTTCAAAATTATTCTTCTACATTTGTTATTTTGGTCTTTTCTTTATTGTGATTAAGTCTACTCTTTTTGTTTTCTTAAACCATTGCCATAAGTAAATACAATCCTGAAACAATAACTGGTAAACAAATACAAATACACAATATTCCTAGATTTTCAGCACCAATAAATAATTGACCAATAACTAATATCACTTATCGACAACAAAGTTCTAGATATTTTAGTTACCCTTTAACAAAATAAACTTGTTTAAGACTTATATTTATTAGATAATATTTATATTAGGAGAATTCTTATGGCAAATATTAACATAAGTGAAAACATTAAAAAACAACCGTTAAAGCAACCAGAGGTTGAACATAGTTTTGATTGTGGTCGTGTTTCTTTTGATTTCTATGATAATAATGCGGTGATGTATAAACTTGATGGTATTAATATCAATTGGTTTTTTGCTGGTGGGAAAACTAAAGATGGTAGATATTTCACCTCTAAAACAGCTAAAAAAACTTCTTATCGCATAACTGCTACAAAAAATGGTTATATTATAAGTCTTTATTATTGGGAAGATGATATTATTTTTGTTCAACATTTAATAACTGACATCCATAACCCTTTCTTTATTTGTCAATTAGAAATTATGGATGAAAAAATACCAACCGAAACAAACTATTTAGTTGTTTTAGATTTTAGTTATCCTTCTGATTTATGCTTGCCACTATTTTCTTCACCAGACACTAAAATGTTGCTCTGTCCTTACGACAATGATATGTCCAACAAATACGAAATAGTAGATTTAAAAAGTAAAAGAATAAGTTATGATGTCAGCGCTATTTTTAATCCAAAATCTTCAAACGGTCTAATTTTAGGTTCTATCGATAATAATATTTGGAAAAATGCTATTGTATGCAATGAAGATAAAAATATAGGTTTAAGTTGTATCAGCGGAATAGCAAATACTAGTACTCATGACATCAATGACCACGGTTATCTGCAAGGAAAAACGGTTTCATCTGATAGATTCGTTTGTGGTTTTTTCAAGGACATTAAAGAAGGATTAATATATTATGGCAAAATAGCCCAAAATAAAAATGGTATCCATCAATATTATGGTTCATCACCTTTTGTTTGGAGTTTATCTTCAAGTGATGGTTTAGATTATTATGAAGAAGAAGCAGATTTCTTATATCATAAACTTAAAAACTTTGCTGATATTGATGGTACTACTTATATAATTTTGGATAATATTTTAGGTTTAAGTAAAATACGATTAAAAAGATTTATTAAAAAGCTACATAAACGAGGTCAAAAAGTTGGTGTTTCTTTCTTTCCTTTGTGTCATTTAGAAGCTATGAATATGACACCTCTAAAAGGTTCATTTTTCAAATTTAGAAAAGATGTAGTTTTAAAACAATCCGATGATTTTAACTTTCAACCAATAGATGGAAGACTACCAATAGATATAACTATTCCTGAAGCTGAAAAAGATCTTCGAATACAATTACGTGAAATAGTTAATCTTGGCTTTGATTATATTAGGTTTGATTTTTTGTCTTTTGGCGCCCTTGAAAACGAAAGGTATAACAAAGAAATAAAAACAGGAAGACAAGCTCTTTCATATTTTTATCAAATATTAAAGGAAGAATTGAATCCTGCTAAAATTGGTAAAGAGATATTTATCGATTTTTTTACTTCTCCACTATTCCCTAGTAACTTTGCTCATTTAAGAAAATGCTGTTGTGATTCTTTTAGTACGATTGAAGATATAAAACATATTTTAAACAACTTAACCTATAGTTATTGGACTAACAAAAATCTTTATCAGTTCAACACTGTTGGCAGTGCTGTTTTTTATAGTTCAGATAACGATGAAAAAGAATCGTTAACTTCACTTGAAGTTAAAAGCAGATATAATGCTTCAATTATTTCTGGAGTGGTCTACAACTATTATGGAAAAGATTCTAACAATAAAGAAAAAACTATCCTTATTGCCAATAATGACAATTTAAACAAGATTGTTAGATTAAACAAAAACTTTTTGCCTTTAACATTGGCAAACGATAATTATATATATTATTTATCTTGTCAGGGAAAAACTTTTGTAGCTGTTTTCAATCTCAGCGATGAGACTAAAACTTTTAAATTAGACCCTAAAATTTTCAACTTTGACAACCAAGGAATATTAATTGATTTAAATAATAATACCTCCACTGTTTTTACAAACAAAATACATTTAACCTTAGATAAATACGATTCAATAATCTTTGAACTAAAGAAAAATTGACATTAAATACAAAAAAGAAAGAAGCAGAATTTGTCATTTAATTCTGCTTCTTTATTTATACTTTTTCCTTATTTTCTGTTGCTTTTTCAGCTAAGCCAGCAAGACGCTTCTTTTCTTTTCTATCTTGATCAATAGCATAAATAACAACACCGATTAAAGTCGCTAAATAAGGCCACATTTTAAGTAAGTTATCCGAAATACCAGTTCTTCGGGCAAAGTTTGATAAGCCATAGAAGAAACCAAATAATAAACTGGTTAAAGCTGTAGGAATTGGATTTGCGCCACCCATATTGGAAGCAGCTAGTCCGATAAATCCGCGGCCAGCAGTAATACCGTTAGCAAAATAAGATACATACACACTGCTCATAAAACAACCAGCGACACCGCCCAAACAACCAGATAAAACTAAAGCAATTGTTTTAATTCTATCTGAAGAAATACCAACTGATTCTGCTGCATTATCATTTTCACCAACTGCTCTAATTCTTAAACCTAACTTTGTTTTAAACATCATAAATGCTACAACAAAAATCAAAATATAAGATATATAGGTTAAAATATTTTGATTAGCAAATACTTGACCAATAAAAGGAATGTTTTCAAGAAAATCAGGCAAATCAACAGTTGGAAGTAAACCTGATTGTAAAGAGTTTGTTGAACTTCTATCATGATTTGGAGTTACTATTGGTAAAAAGAAAGCCGTAGCACCTGGACCTAATAAGTTCATAGCAATCCCAACTAAAACTATATCTACCTTTAATTTTAGATTAAAGAAAGCCACACAATAACCTAAAAATCCACCGACAATTGTTCCAACCAATAAACCTAACCATGGGTTTGGACCACCAATATAAGCAGCTGCTAATGTTCCAAGAAATGAGGAAATAAGCATGATTCCTTCCATCCCCATCTGAGTAGAGTTAGCTTTAGAAGCTATTGAACATCCTAAAGCTGCTAACAAAATTGGCGGAGTAACTGCAATTACATTATTATAAAATCCTGGGTTAACTAATACTTCTAAAATAGCTTTTAAAATATCATTCATAATTAATTAACCTCCAATTCATTAGTTGATTTTCTTTCTTTTTCTGCTTCAGCTATTATCATTCTTCTATAAGTCTTAGACAAGAATTTTTCAGCTAGTAAAAACAGAATAATTGTTGCTTCAACAATCTTTGTCATATCATTTTGAATTCCTGTTTTAACTGACATAACATAAGCTCCTGCTCTTAAATAAGAAATAAATAGAGCTGCCAGTGGAACATATTTTGGATTATTTTTAGCAAATACTGCCATCGTTACTCCATCCCAACCTAAACCAGTTAATTCAACCCAACGATAGTTAGTATATAGTGACATAATTTCACAGGCGCCACCTAAACCACCAATAAAACCTCCAATAACCTGAGACAAAATAGCTACAGAACTAACGGAAATTCCAACATATTGGGCAAACTTTTGATTTTTACCTACTTGACGTAGTTTAAATCCTAGTTTTGAACGATATAAAAATAACCAAGCCAAAATCACCACTACAATAGCAATGAAAAGCGAATAAAATATCGTTAATTTATCCGATCCAATCTTAATTTTGTAAGTCATATATTCTTGATAAGTATTGGTCCAAGAGTAGGTAGAACCACTTGTTCTTGGGTCTTTAAACTTAGAATATAATAGGTAAGTTGAAAACCATAGGCATATGTAGTTCATCATCAAAGAAGTTACCATTACTGATGCATTAAATATTCTTTCTAACAATGCTGGAATCAAGGTGATAATTGCTCCAACAACACCTCCAATAATACATCCCATTATACTTCCTAACACTCTTTGACCTGGAAACAAATATATATTTGTTAATGCTCCACCAACCATGCCTCCAAATAGAAAGGCACCTTCCAAACCTAGATTGAATTTATTAGCACTAAACATTATTGATACCGCAGTTCCAGTAAACATCAATGGAATTGCTTTTTGAATCCAGAAAGTAAAATAACTGGCATTTGTTAGTGGAGCTGTAAAAAACAGTTTCAAAGAAGTTCTTGGCAAATCAGAAGAAAACACAATCAAGGCAGTAGCTAATCCTAAACCAATTAGAATTGATACGGTCATGCGTAAAATCTGATGTTTACCTTGAATACTCATATTGCTCAGAATGCTTTTCTTTTCTTTAGTCTTATTCATGTAAAGCACCTCCAATCTGTTCTGGCGTCATCTTTTTAACACCTAACATATAATAACCCAACTCTTCTTCTGATAAATTCGTTACATCAGGGAAATAAGCTCCGATTTCACCACTATACATAACAATTAATGAATCTGACAAATTCATAATTTCGCCCAAATCAGCACTAATTAATAAGATAGCTTTACCTTCATCTCTCATTTCGACCATTCTTTTTCTAATAAACTCAGAAGCACCGACATCAATGCCACGAGTCGGTTGATCACACACAATTAATTTGTTATAACTGGTAAACTCTCTAGCCACAACAACTTTTTGAATATTTCCTCCAGACAAAGCGTTTACTGATTGCTCTCCACTTTTACAGATAACATTATACTCATCTATCCATTCATCTGTTTTTTCTTTAATAGCAACTTCATCAGTTAAAAAGCTTTTTCCGAATTCACTGCTGTCAATTTTATCAGCAACCATGTTTTCTCTAATACTTAAGGCTCCAGCAACGCCTATAGTCATTCTATCTTCTGGCACATGAGCCAATCCCAATTCTCTTAAACTCTTTATGTTTTTCTTTCCAACTTCCTGACCTAAAATATCAATAGAACCTTCAGAATAAACATGTAAACCAGTAATAGAATCAATTAATTCTCTTTGTCCATTTCCTTCTACACCAGCAATACCAACAATTTCTCCTTCTCTAACTGAAAAAGAAATATTTTTTACTACTTTTTTGCCAATAGCATTATAAACGCCTAAATCTTTAACTGTAAGAACATTTTCTTTTGGTTGAGCTTTAGTTTTTGGAATAACAAGTTCAACATCCACTCCAACCATAGCTCTTGAAATATCCTCTTCAGTTACTTCAGCAACATTATATACACCAACCGTGCGACCTTTTCTAATTACTGTTACACGGTCACACAATTCTTTTACCTCGTTAAGTTTATGTGAAATAAAAATTATTGTACGTCCATTCTCTTTTAGTTGTTTTAGTTGTTCAAATAATTCTGTTGTTTCTTGTGGAGTTAAGACAGCTGTAGGTTCATCCAATATTAAAATCTCACAACCTTTAACCAAAGCTTTTACAATTTCAACTTTTTGCTTTACACCAACGGTTAAGTTTTGAATTTTTGCTTTTGGATTTATTTTAAATCCGTATTGCTCACAACAATCTAAAGTCATTTTAATGGCTTTATCCATATCAAATTTCAAGCCTTTTGTTGGCTCAATCCCCAATATTACATTTTCAGCAACTGTTAAAGATGGAACTAACATAAAATGTTGGTGAACCATTCCAATACCAGCATCAATTGCTTTGGTAGGAGAAGTTAACCTTACTTCATTGTCCTTTATAATGATTACGCCTTCATCTGGTTGTTCAATACCAAATAACATTTTCATAAGAGTAGTTTTGCCAGCACCATTTTCCCCACAGATAGCATGAATTTCTCCTTTTCTAGCTGAGAAATTTACTTTATCATTTGCAATGATACCATTGTCATAAACTTTAGTAATATTTTTCATGACAAGATAGTTTTCCATATCTAATCTCCCCTTTTCATTATAACAAAATACAAACCTCCGATCCCCTATGGGACAGAGGTTTGTAATTTTTTTCAAAATAATATTATTTAATTATTATTTTTTTGTGCTGTCATGAGCAGGAACGAATTCTCCATAGAACCAGCCTTCTTCATGACCGAATGCTGTTGGAACTTCAATCTTTCCATCAATAATATCTGCAACAATCTGTTCAATTTGTGCAATTTGATCAGCAGTGAAGCAAGCATTGGTAGTATCAGTTACCGCATAAGAAACATAACCACCATCTAAACCTAATTTAGCATTTTTGCCATACTCTAGTGTACCAGCTAAATGCTTTTGGACAGCATCATAGAAACCAACATTAACATTTTTCTTCATAGAAGTAATTGTTCTATTAGCTCTCTTTGTGTCATCTTCAGTACCTAAAGAAGCAAAGTATGCACCTTGGTCACCATCAACACCGATAATCCAGTTACCTTCAGCTTCAGTGATAACTTGGTCAAATCCTCCTAAACCAGCTTGTCCACCACAAGCAAATACGATATCGTATCCAGCAGAATATAAGCCAGCAGCAGTATCTTTACCAGCAGCTACATCTGAGAATGAATTCATCCATGAAATGTTGACATCAACATCTTTGTCAATGTACTTAGCACCAGCAGCAAAACCAACATAGAAATCATCTAAAACAGTATTGTCTTTACCACCCATAAATGCAATTTTCTTGGTTTTAGTTAACATTGCAGCCATTGCACCAACTACAAATGAGCCCTCATTTTGAGCAAACATCATAGCATATAACTTGTCTGTTGGAGCATATTGCCAGCCATCTGGATCATCGAAGTTCCATTCTTCATCATAGAACCAAATCAATTGCTCAGGATACTCTTTTATTAACTCAATAACATATTCTTTCATGTCATAAGTACCAACAACAATGATTGTCCAACCATCTTTAAAGATAGTTTCAATACTTGTTTGCCAGTTTTCAGTTTCATATCCTAATTCAATAGTTTGAGCATAAACTTTGTCTCCAAAGTCAGCGTTAATCTTTTTAACACCTTCTTCACCTGAGTCGAAGAAAGACTTGTCACCTAATGTACCATTAACAACGTTAGCAATAGTAATTTTTCCAGCTTCTTCAGCTAATTGCTTCTTGCTTTTTTCAGTTGGGATCTCTTCTGGACCACAACCAAACATTGTAATTGTCATTAAAGCAACCAACAAAACAGTTAAAATTTTTTTCATTTTTTCCTCTATCTTGAAAATTAACTTCAATTGTATTATAAGATATATTACTAATTTTTTTCAAGTAATTTACATTAAATTGACATTGAAATAAATTAAACCAGTTCAAAATACATTGAACTGGCTTTTAATTTAATCTTTTAAAGTTTTTGATACCTCTGTAGTCATTTTTGCCAACTCTTTAATTGACATCTTTTTTAGTCCTCTAACATAAGTATCAAGTTCATCACCGATAGGATCTTTCCAATATTGTGGAATATTATCTAAACCAACAATAATACCAATAATGGTTAAAATTTGAGCAGCATTGCAGTCAACATCTTGGCCACATCCACCACACATAGCTAATGTTTTTGTGAAATCACCTTCACCAAACCACAAAGCCACAACTTCAGCAGCAGCATTTGGATAAGCATGAATCCAATTATATTTGATAAATTTTTCCTCACACTTCATCCAAGCATCATAATAATCATCATGATTTTTACATTGTTCTAAAGCAAATCTGACCACTTGTCCATATTCTGAATCCTCTGGCATTAAATCAATAGCAGTAGTAACAATTTTTCTAATATCTGTTTCTACATAAGCTAATGAGGTCATAATAGCATTAAATACTTCTCCTAAAATTCCATTTCTTGCATGAGAAATACTACCATCCATCCATGCACACTCTGCTGCTTTATAAGGATTGCCTGGATATAATTGACCACAAATTGCGCCTCTCATTTGAGCTCCAATCCATTCATTAAAAGCATTATGATAAGTTCCACTTTTAGGTGGTAAAATACCAGCTTTTAAATTCCTTAAAGCAAAATCCTCTGCTGACCAGCCAGTTGGAACTCTTGCTACCCATTCTCTGGCAATATCCAAAGCTGTTGTTTTTTTGCCAAATTCTTTATAAACCAAAAGCAAAGCTAACTCATAAGTAATATCATCATTATAGGTATTTGGTTTACGAATATATTTATCAACAAAACCATATCTTTTAGCAATATTTTCTCCTGTATACCCTTCAATACAAGTGCCATATGCCCCGCCAATAATTTGTGCTAACCAACCAGCGTGATTTTTCTTTGTTAATTCTTCATCAAAAGTTACTTCAACTTTTTCTGGAAAATCTACTGCTTTAACATAGTCTTCAAAACTGTCATAGAAAGTTTGTTTCCAATATTCACTTGCTTCATTTTTTCTGGCATTTTTTACCGTGTTGAAAAGATCAAAAGTCAACTTATGTAGTTGTACGATATCATTTTCTTCATAAGCTTTCAGTCCTTTTTTATAAATTTCTAAACCACCATCAACAATGTAACCTCTATTTTCCATTGCTTGAATAGAAGCTAAACAAATTGACTCATGAGCTCTTGATCCTGGCACTTGTGAATGCCAATACATTTTTATCAATTCATCTTGTGCTTTTTCAGGTCCACTGGCATTATCTTCCCAGATTGTCTGATTATCATCAGCCTGATAAACTGGCACGCCCTCTACAAACATTTCTCTGGCTAATTCCCATGCTTTTTTCATTTTTATCATTTTCTCCTTTGTTTAATTTTATCTTATTTTAACTATTAATATCAACCTATAAAATTATAAAGGTATGTTATAAAAACATACCTTCACAAATTACATTTCTTTTAAGAAAGCTAAATAAGCTTGTCTTGTTTCATAAATATCAACTTTACTAGCTACTTCCCAAGGAGCGTGCATGTTTTGAACCGCAACACCAGCATCGACAATTTGCATACCATAATTGGCCATGATATAAGCGATNGTTCCTCCNCCTCCTTCATTTACTTTTCCAAGTTCAGAAGTCTGCCAAGTAATATTATGTTTATCAAAAACATTTCTTAATTCTGCTAAAAATTCTGGATTAGCATCATTAGCTCCTGATTTACCACCACTACCAGTATATTTGTTAATTGATATACCCTTGCCCAAAAAGGCAGTATTTTTCATTTCATTAACAGCTGGATAGTTTGGATCATAAGCTGCACTTACATCAGCACTTATCATTTTTGAATTACCAAAAGCTCTTCTTAGTTTTATTTCATTAAATCCTTCTTTTAGAGAAATTAGCTCCGCAACGATGTTTTCAAAGAATTTTGAATGCATACCAGTTGCTCCATTAGAGCCAACTTCTTCTTTATCCACTAACAGACAAACAAGTGTCTTTGCTGGATTTTCAACTTCTAATAAGGCCATTAGTGATGTATAAGCACAAACTCTATCATCATGACCATATCCAATAATCATGCTTCTATCTAAACCATAATCTCTGGCCTTTCCTGCAGGAACAGCTTCAATTTCAGCTGAGACAAAATCTTCTTCTTCAATGTCATATTTTTCCTTTAATAAAGTCAAAATATGAGCTTTTACGGCATCCTTTTCTTCTCCTTTTAAAGGAATTGAACCAACTGTAATATTTAAGTCTTCAGCTTCAATAACAGTCTTAGCATTTTTCTCCATTTGCTTTTTAGCTAAATGTGGTAACAAGTCAGATACACCAACTACTGGATCATTTTCATCTTCGCCGATAACGATTTCTACAGTAGTGCCATCTTTTTTACAAACCACACCATGTAAAGCTAGTGGTAAAGTAACCCACTGATATGGTTTAATGCCACCATAATAATGAGTATCCATTAAAGCGATGTCGTAATCTTCATATAATGGATTCTGTTTAATGTCTAATCTAGGAGAGTCGACATGTGCTCCTATAATTGTCATACCATTTTCAATAGGCTGTGAACCTACAACAAACAATGCTAATGATTTATGGTAGTTGTTGTAATAAACCTTATCATTTGGCAATAGTTGAATTTTATTTTCAATATAGCCATTGATATCTTTAAAGCCATGTTTTTCAGCAATTTTAATTGCTTCGGCTACACATTCTCTTTCTGTTTTACATGTAGAAATATAATCCTTATATCCTTCACTGAAGTCCATTACTTCTTGAATATTCTCATACTTTTTCCATGCATTTTTCATTTTATCTTTGTTACCTCTATTCTAATCCTTTTGTTTGTATTTCATGTTTTGTATCTTTAATAAATTGCTCTAAACTTAATGTTTCTGATTTTTTGTCTCCATGCCTTCTAATAGTTACAGTTTTATTTTCAACTTCAGCATCNCCNATNACTATTTGAATTGGATTCTTTTTAAGTTGTGCTTCTCTAATGCGATAACCAAGTTTCTCGTTTCTATCATCACAAATTACTCTGAAACCTTCAGCAGCTAGTTTTTCAGTTAAATTTTTAGCATACTGACCATGTACTAGTGGATTTACTGGAATTACTGTAAATTGTTTAGGCGCTAACCATAATGGGAAGATGCCTGCATAGTTTTCCAAAATAATACCCATAAATCTTTCAAGCGAACCAAAACATGCTCTATGAATCATAACTGGAGTTTTCTTACTGCCATCTTCAGCCACATACTGACAGTTAAATCTACCAGGAAGTTGCATATCCAATTGAACAGTTCCACACTGCCATATTCTTCCTAAAGAATCAGTTAATTTAAAGTCAAGTTTTGGACCATAAAATGCTCCATCACCTGGATTAACCTTAAACTGTCTTCCAGTTTTTAAACAAGCTTTTTCTAAAGCCTTTTCAGCTTCATTCCAAACTTCAATTTCACCAATAAACTTTTCTGGTCTTGTTGAAAGTTCAATTGCATAATTTAGANTAAACACTGAATAAATCTGGTCATAGATATCTAAAATNCTAGCAACTTCNTCTTCAATTTGTGATTCCATCAACATAATGTGAGCATCATCTTGAGTAAATCCTCTTACTCTAAATAAACCAGTTAACGCACCTGATGCCTCATTTCTATGAACATGTCCTAATTCAGCATATCTTAGTGGCAACTCTCTATATGAGTGTAAAGTGTTATTGTAAACCAAAATCGCACCTGGACAGTTCATTGGTTTTATAGCATAAGTGCCTTCATCTGCTTCAATGATAAACATATCATCTTTATAATGCTCCCAATGTCCACTAGTTTCCCATAGTTTTTGACTTAACATAATTGGGGTATCAATTACAATATAACCATTTTCTCTATGCAGATCTAACCAGAAATCTTCTAAAATTCTTCTTAAAGTGAATCCATCAGGAAGTAAGAATGGTAACCCTGGTCCAAAATCAGACAACATAAATAAGTCCATTTCTTTTCCCAGTTTTCGATGGTCTCTTTTTTTAGCTTCTTCAATCATTTCTAAATGNTGATCTAAATCTTCTTGTGTTTCAAAACAAATACCATAAATTCTTTGAAGCATCTTATTGTTAGCATCACCNTTCCAATAAGCACCACTAGTTTTTAATAATTTAAAATNTTTCATCATCTTAACATTNTCNACATGTGGGCCACGACACAAATCAATAAAATCNCCTTGACTATAGCAGCTGATAACATTTTCATCTTCATCCATATTATCAAGCAAATCTATTTTGTATGGATCATCAGCAAATAACTCATAAGCTTCTTGTTTACTAAGTTCTCTTCTAATAATCTTTTTACCATCTTTAGAAATTTTCTTCATTTCTTTTTCAATTTTTGGTAAATCTTCTTCAGTAATAGTTACCCCATCAATATCTATATCATAGTAAAACCCATCGGTAATGACTGGCCCTACCCAAAACTTCGCTTGAGGATAAAGATTTTTAACCGCTTGTGCTAAAAGATGAGCACAAGAATGATTAAGTACACTTAACTGTTCATTTTCCTTAATATCAATCATATTTTCAACTCCTTTAAATATAAATAAAAACGTCCTAAAAAGGACGTTGACTGACGTGGTACCACCTTAATTGCTTCTCAAATGTTATAACGTAAACTAACGGGTTTCTTTTTCAAGTCCTGCTCCTAAGTAGTAAGCTATTATTACCACAAATCATTTCCACCAACCACGATTCTCTCTATATAAGTTTTAATAACTGTTGTCTTATTCATCGCATTTACTTATATTTTATACATATTTATAAAAAAGTCAAATCTTTAAAACAATCAATCGCTTATATAAAAAAGATTAGGTTATTTCAAATGTTTACCTAATCTTTTATCTATTCAATTAAATGTTGTTTACTCTTATTGTAATTTCTAAAATGGGAATCCTTCTGGTGGAAGAAATGGATTTAAGTGACGAATTTTTGTTTGACCAGTTAAAACATTTAAATCATAATTTGCTTTTTCTTCAACACCATATTCACTTGCGATAATCCATTTTAATTTTTTAANAGCATCATTATAAGCCACTGGATTTTCTAAAGCCTCNGCCATTTCAGATTTCATTTCTTCTTCAGAATCTACAAAAAGATATTTTCTATACAGTTTATAACACAAATCTANATTTTCTTTAAGCATTTTAGCCTTGTTNAGATACTCAGGATTAACTGCATAAAATAAGATATGATTTGAGCTCTTTTGACCTTTTAATTCATTATAATAACGTATCTCACCAGCATATTCATACGAATAAACTTCAAAGTTACCAAAACCTAACCAAGCATATTCATCACCTGATAAATTCAACTTAAAACTATCAATCTTTTTTTCAGGTAAATACATTCTGTGGATGTAAGCTGAATCATTAATAATTTCTTTGAATAATAGGATGTCGTAATCCAAAAATACAAATTCACTTTCATATGGCAAATGTATGGTATTGTCATGCAATTTAATGTCTTGTGCAAAAGTATATAAAGTTTCTTTTTCTCCTTCAATACTAATTCTCAACAAATCTTTACCATAAAAACAATATACCCAATAGCCATCAGATGCCAAATAGGTGTAATTTGTATAGTCTTTAAATAAAACATATTGTCTTTTAGAACTTCCATCTTCATAGACTAAATTTATAGCCATTCCATAGTTATCAAAAACTACTTCATTATTTACAGTATCTTCGTCACTTTTTAGAATCATTTTTGAATCTTCTGTATAAATATGTTCTTTTGAAAAATATTCTTCATATGAAACTGGGTTTCTTTCTTCAGTAAGCCAAATCTTTTTCTCATTTGAATACGTTTCTAAAGCATTAAAGACCTCTTTTACTAAATTAATTTCCCAATTAAAGTCTTTAATTCCATTAAAAAGCGAATAGACTAATTCTAATTGCTTGTTATCTAATTTTTCTTTCTTGTACATATAATTCAAAATGTTTTCAGCAAACACTTTAAAACTTTTTGCTTCTTTTATTTCTAACTCTTTAAACTCTTCATCTATTACTTAAGTTTCAAGAATTTCCTTTTGCCAAGTGATAATTACTCTATCAATTAATTGTTTTTCTTCTGTTATCAAGGCTAACTCATAGGCTTTTTTGTAATTTTTATCACTTAAGTTTTTTTCAACTTTTTCTTTAGTTGTCTGACAACCAAATAAAAACAAAATCATTAATAACGACAATATTAACACTAGTATCTTTTTCATTTATATCAGTCCTTTCACTTTTTGACTACAAAACTTTCTATAGCATATTTTGCCTAAATTGATTATACATCTCTACATCTATACCTATCAATACCAATGGTGCAAAATTTCACATTTTGCCTCATAAAAAGAAAGTAATTTAATAACTACTTTCTTTTTTTGTATTTTAACTTTTTTCAGATAATTTGTTTAAGATGATAATCGATAAAGAGATTATTCCTAAAGCCAAAAATAATCCTACTTCTCCCTTAACAAGGTAATGAAGATTGTTGATAAAATTCATTGGTTCAAAAAACATAGCTGGTCTCCTTACATAAACAAACTCATAATCAGTCCACCAGCAATTACTGAAGCAATCTGACCTGAGACATTCACACCCATAGAATGCATTAACAAGAAGTTTTGATTATCTTCTTCTAGACCCATTTTATGAATAATTCTTCCTGACATTGGAAAAGCTGAAATACCTGCTGCTCCAATCATAGGATTAATTTTCTTTTTTAAGAAAAGATTTAAGAACTTGGCAAATAATACTCCACCTGCGGTATCAAAGACAAAAGCAAACAAACCTAAGGCTAAAATCATTAAAGTTTGAATCTGTAAGAATTTTTCAGCTTGCATCTGTGAAGCAACCGCAATCCCTAAGAAAATTGTAATGATATTAGCTAATGGACCTTGAGCTGTATCAGCTAAAGAATTCAATACTCCACATTCCTTTAATAAGTTTCCAAACATTAAAAACCCTACTAAAGCAACAGATGCTGGAGCAATAATGCCAGCTACAATAGTGATAATAATGGGAAATAGAATACGGGTAGATTTGCTTACTTCTTTTGGCTCATAATCCATTCTAATTTTTCTTTCTTCTTTAGTAGTTAAGGCTTTAATTACTGGTGGCTGAATAATAGGAACTAAAGCCATATATGAATAGGCAGCAACCATAATTGCACTTAAATATTGTGAATTTAACACTTGAGCAACAACAATAGCTGTTGGTCCATCAGCTGCTCCAATTGTCGCAATTGCTGCTGCATCATTAATTGGGAAAAACATTGAACCTACACACAAGGTTAAGAAAATACCAAATTGTGCTGCGGCACCAAACATCATCAAAACTGGATTTGATAACAGTGGTCCAAAATCACACATTGCCCCAATTCCGATAAATAATAATAATGGAAACAGTTCATTGACAATACCCGCTTCATAAAGCGTTGAAAGTGCCCCTTCTTGTAAAACACCATTAACAACTTGAGTTACGGCCCCCGAAAAAGGCATGTTAACTAAAATTGCCCCAAAACCAATTGGTAGTAACAGTGAAGGTTCCATCTCTTTAGCAATAGCTAAATATATTAATATTCCACCAATACCACACATAATAATTTGTTGCCAAGTTATTAATAGTAGATTTTCATATAAAAACTCCATAATTCCTCCTGTTATAGACTGAAACTGATTTGACCAGTTTCAAGATTTATCTTTTTATTATCAGCAATTACACCCAAGGAATAATCACTATTAATCCCTAAAACTTTAACTAATTTCTTTTTATTAGAAATTAATGCAAACACTTCTTTATCTTTTAAATAATCATACTGTTTAATTTGGTTATAAAAGTCGTAATCTTCAGCTACTAATTTAAAATTATGAGTTAGTTTACTATAGATGTCAGTTTTAAATTTTTCAAGGTCAATACAGCTATTTAATTGATTTCTAATTGATGTTGGCATGACAATATACTCTTTATCAAAGTTTTTTTGATTGACATTAACTCCGATACCAACAATAAGACATTCTACTGTCTGTTTACTTACTGCTTCCAGCAAAATCCCACAGATTTTCTTGTCATCAGCATACACATCATTAGGCCATTTTAAACTTATATCGTTAAGGCCATACTCTTTTAATACTTCCAATACTGAATAGCCACAAATTATTGAAAGTGTCTTATATTTTTCTATTAATTTTTTATCTTTAATCAAAACTGAAAACAATAGATTTTTACCTTTTTCACTACTCCACCTTCTATTTTCTCGTCCTCTACCAGCTGTTTGCTCATCAGCAGAAACAAAAGTGAAGTTTTGATAATTTTGATAGTTGTCTTTTAAAAAAGTATTAGTTGAAGCAATAACATCAAAATGAATTAATTTCATCTTATTTTAAAACAATTAGTTCATCTTTATTTTTAACATCATCNCCTTTTTTGATGTTAATAGCACTTACTTGACCATCAAATGCNGATTGAATTTCATTTTCTAATTTCATAGCTTCAATTATNGCAACNGTTTGACCTTTTTTAACCATATCGCCAATATTAACTTTCACTTCTAATACCTTACCAGCAATTGGCGCTAAAATTACATTGTCACCTTGTGAAACGACATTTTCAACCTTTTTAGATTCTGNTTTGACTTCACCTACAACTTCATCAACAGCACTTACTTCAACTTCATAATATTTTCCGTTTACTTTTACTTTATATATTTTCATGTTAACCAACCCTTCTTACACTCATTACTTTTACATCTTTTTTTATTTCTTGATGATAATCAATACTAGCAACCAAACAAGCAACAGTAGCATCTTCATCATTTAAATCTAATGGNGTTGNTTCTGCTTTTGAAACTTGAGTTTCTTTTTCTTCTTCATGTTTTTTTACTGGTTTAAAGNACAATGCATAGATTATAGCAATAGCTAAAACTATTAACATTATTACTCCAGGTCTAGTAATTATATAAACAAAATCCATAAACCACCCTCCCTTAAATAAACATTTCAAACTCTACCANTTCAACAGTTTCAGCTTTATATTTTTTCTGCAAGAAATCAACTGCAACTTGCTCAAATAGTGCTAGAGATAATACATCTTCATCACTTTTNGCGATATCTTTATATTTTTCTTTTAACTCTTCAAATTCTGGTTTTAATAAATCAGCAGGACGACAAGTTATAACTTCATCATCACCAATAATCAGTTTTCTGATTTTTGGATCAACTTCTGCTGGGGTTTTACCATATTTACCTTGTAGATAGTCTTTGACCTCTTTAGCTGTCATTTTATAACGCTGTCCGCTTAAAACATTAAAAACAGCTTGAGTTCCGACCATTTGAGACATTGGTGTAACAAGTGGTGGATAGCCTAAATCTTTTCTAACTTTCGGAATTTCTTGCAATACTTCTTCATATCTAGCAAGAGCTCCTTGATCAGATAATTGTTTAATCATATTTGATAGCATGCCACCTGGAACTTGATAAGTTAAAATATTAGGATTTATTTGAAATGATTTAGGATTTAAAAGTCCATTTTTAACATATTTATCAACAATTTCTGTAACTGTTGNTTCAATTTCTCTAATCGCTTTAACATTTAACTTTGGATCATNNTTAGTGTTCTTTAAAGCTGTATTTAAAGCTTGAGTTGAAGGCTGAGCTGTTCCATTTGATAAAGGTGACATAGAAGTATCAACAATATCAACACCTGCTTTAATAGCTGCCATATAAGTCATTTCACAGACTCCTGCAGTGCAATGTGAGTGCAACTCTAGTGGTAGCTTACATTCTCTTTTTAAAGCTGTAACTAGCTTTGTTGCATCTTCTGGAGTTAATACTCCTGCCATATCCTTGATACAAATAGAGTCCGCACCCATCTGTTCAATTTCTTTGGCTAATTTTACATAATAATCAATTGTATGAATCGGAGAAGTAGTATAGGAAAGGGCTATTTGACATTCTCCTCCATATTTTTTAGTTGATTTAACTGCTTGCTGTAAATTTCTAATATCATTTAAGGCATCAAAAACACGGATAATATCAATTCCATTTTCAATTGATTTTTTACAGAACAAATCTACTATATCATCAGAATAATGACGATAGCCTAAGATGTTTTGTCCTCTAAACAACATTTGTAGTTTCGTCCTTTTGCAAACTGCTCTTACTTTTCTCAGTCTTTCCCATGGGTCTTCATTTAAAAAACGCATACAAGCATCAAAGGTAGCTCCTCCCCATACTTCAATGGCATGAAAACCAATTTCATCGTATTTCTCACAAAGCTTCACTACTTCTTCAGTTGTCATTCTTGTCGCAAATAATGATTGATGACCATCACGGACCGATGTTTCAACAATTTTTACCATTTATTTACCTCTATACTTTAGGGCCAGCTTCTTTTAAAGCTTTACCTTTTTCATCTGTTTCATATTTAACAAAGTTTTTAATGAAACTACTTGCTAAATTCATTGCTTTATCTTCCCAGTCTTTAACATCAGTATATGTATCTCTAGGATCAAGAATGTTAGTATGAACACCTTCTAACTCAGTTGGTATTTCTAAATTAAAATAAGGAATTCTTTTAGTTTCAGCTTTATCAATCGCTCCATTTAAAATAGCATCAATAATTCCGCGAGTATCTTTAATTGAAATACGTTTTCCAGTACCATTCCACCCTGTATTAACTAAATAAGCTTTAGCATTTGACTGTTTCATTCTCTTGATTAATTCTTCAGCATATTTTGTTGGATGTAATTCTAAAAACGGTTGACCAAAACAAGCTGAGAAAGTAGGTGTTGGTTCAGTTACTCCTCTTTCAGTTCCTGCTAACTTAGCAGTAAATCCTGACAAGAAGTAATATTGAGTTTGCTGTTCATCTAAAATTGATACTGGTGGCAAAACACCAAAAGCATCTGCCGATAAAAAGATTACTTTTTCAGCAGCTGGTGCTACACTTACTGGTTTAACAATTTTCTCGATATGATCAATTGGATAAGAAACTCTAGTATTTTCAGTTACACTTTTATCATTAAAATCTAACTTTCCATTTTCATCAATAGTAACATTTTCTAGTAAAGCATTTCTTTTAATTGCCTTATAAATGTCTGGTTCAGATTCTTTATCTAAATTGATTACTTTAGCATAGCAACCACCTTCAAGATTAAAGATACCATTATCATCCCAACCATGTTCATCATCGCCGACTAATAATCTTTTTGGATCAGTTGAAAGTGTTGTTTTTCCAGTGCCTGATAACCCAAAGAAGATAGCAGTGTTTTCACCATTTATATCAGTGTTGGCAGAACAATGCATGCTGGCAATTCCTTGCAGTGGCAAGAAATAATTCATCATTGAAAATATACCCTTTTTCATTTCTCCGCCATACCAAGTGTTAAGAATAATCTGTTCTTTACTAGTAATATTAAACGCAATACAAGTTTCAGAATTTAAGCCTAGTTCTTTATAATTATCAACTTTTGCTTTAGATGCACAATAAACTACAAAGTCTGGTTCAAAATTATCCAACTCTTTTTCATTTGGACTAATAAACATGTTTTTAACAAAGTGGGCTTGCCAAGCAACTTCCATGATAAATCTAACTGCCATTCTTGTGTCTTTATTAGCTCCACAAAAAGCATCAACCACAAAAAGTCTTTTTCCACTTAACTGTTTTAGGGCAATTTGTTTAATNTCTTGCCAAGTTTCTTCACTCATTGGGTGATTATCATTAGGATATTGTTTGCTATCCCACCAAATTGTATCCTTAGAGTTTTCATCCATAACAATATACTTATCCTTAGGAGAACGACCAGTATAGACACCAGTGTTAACGTTTACTGCCCCAAGCTCACTTAAGTATCCTTTTTCATATCCTTCTAAGTCAGCTTTAGTTTCTTCAATAAAAAGAACCTCGAAACTCGGGTTATAAACTATTTCTTTTACTGATTCAATTCCATAATTTTTCAATTGTATTTTGTTCATAAAATCCTCTTTTCTATAGTAAAAAATTACTTAAAATTTTCCCATTTTTTTGCTTTGAATTTAAATCCAATTTCAAGTTCAATTCTATTATATTTCAACTTTTTTTTCAACCATACAACTACTTATTAAATACAACAATTTAAATTTTTTGTTTTATTCTTGAAACCTTTTCATTGGATTATTTTTCAGAAAAAAGCATCTCGCTTACTAACAAGATGCTTTTCTTAACTTTTTTAATACTTAACGTATTCTATTAGTCCTGAATAAGAATCTAATGAAACATAGTATTGTTTGTTGTTATTTGCCTTTATTGTATATTCATAAAGATAATAACTTCTTTCAAAAGGAACACAGATAACCAGTTTTCTTTTATAAGCTGTAATTTCAGCTTGTGAAGTTTTAATGCCTAAATCTGTAGCTAAAAACTCCAAAACTGTTTCATCAGCACTACTTCGACCGGTAACCATATTCTCTTTTGCATAGCCACTAATACTGAAATAGAAATAAACTGAAACACCTGCTAAAAGCACAAATACTATCGCAATTCTAATAAAGAATCTCTTTATTCTATTAGGAATTGTTACATATTTATCTGCTTTTAATCTGGTTTTCGCAATTTTTCTGGCTTTGTTTACTGTGTCTTCAACAAAGATAATTTCATCATCAGTTGCTGTGTTGTCTTGATACTTTTTAACTAAAGATTCAAAATCCATCGTTAGCCTCCTTTTTTTTAGAAAACAAAATTCCCTTCTTCAAATACAAGTACTTCTTCTCCATTAGCTTTAATGCCGGTAATCTTCATATCTTTAGAACCAAACATAAAGTCTACATGATTCATTGAAGAATTTGCTCCTAGTTCACTTAACTGTTCTTCACTCATCTTTGTTCCGCCCTTTATATTATCTGGGTAGGCTTGACCAAGAGCTAAATGACAAGAAGCATTTTCATCAAATAATGTGTTATAAAACAATATATTACTTAAAGAAATAGGTGAATTATAAGAGATTAGTGCTACTTCTCCAATTCTTCTACTTCCTTCATCGGTATCTAGTAAATTTGTTAATGTTTCAACTTCCTTTTCAGCACCATGGTTAACAACTTTACCATCTTCAAATTCTAACCAGAAATTATCGATTAGTTTTCCACCATAACTTAATGGCTTTGTTGCTACCACTTTACCACTTACATTGTTTTTATCTGGCATAGTGAATACTTCTTCAGTTGGCATATTTGGATTGAAAACAACTCCTTTAGTCGTTACACTACTTCCACCCTCCCAAATATGATTTTTAACTAAACCAACATATAAATCTGTTCCTGTAGCACTTTCAAAATGAAGTTTTTCAAAATTATGTCCATTTAAATTATCACAATATTTTCTTAATCTCTCATTGTGTTTTTGCCACTCTAAAACTGGATCATTTTCTTCATTAATTCTAACACTCATCAATATTGCATCCCATAATGCAGCAATGGCTTCATCATCGTTTTTATTTGGAAACACTCTTTTGGACCAACCAAGTGAAGGAAGAGCTATAATCGACCATTGTCCGTGATTAGCCATCGTATAGTTTTTAAGTGGTTTCATTTTTTTCATNATGGCTATTTGACTTNCTTTAATCTTTTCTGGGTCAATACCAGCTAATAAACCAGGAGTATCACTNACAATATGTAAGAAAGCACAGCCTTTATCCTGAACATACTTTTGNTTATCGTAAACATAATCAGGAATTTCACTTAAAATTTCAGTTGAGCAATGGGTAAAGTTTAAAAGAGCTAAATCTTCATATGACCAATTAACTATAACTTCACTTGCTTTAGCTTCGTATGCTTCTTCAACACACATTTTTACAAATTTATAATCTCTAACCTCAGCTGAAATTACTAAAAGTTGTTCTGGTTGAATATTAGCACCGACTTTAACAGCCAGTTTAGCATATTTTCTTAATAAAAATTCATTCATATAATTAATCGTCCTTCCCTACTTCTTTAAACCTCATTGTATTAGTTTTACCATGTCCTGAATGCCAACCTGCAGTAACGATATAATATGAATCTAATGGTAAATTCATTTGTTTAGCCACTTCAGTAGCAGTAGCATCATATAAATCACTATCGACAATATTTGGAGCGTAAACTGGTGTGACATTTGAATATAAAGACATTTTTGTACAAGTACTTAAAGAGTTAGTAGCAGCAATAATTGGTGAAGAAGGCTTATACTTCATCAAACGTTTAGGTGTTCCTCCAGTTTCAGTAAAAGCCATAATTGCACTAATATTATCCATTGTCAAACAACTCTCTGCTACTGAGATACCAATAGCATCTGACATTGTCCTAGCAGAATAGTCAACTGCACTTTCTAAGTATGCATGATAGTCAAATTCCTTTTCACATTCCTCAGCAATTCTCGCCATTGTCATTACTGCTTCAACTGGATATTCACCAGTAGCAGTTTCAGCTGATAACATAACACAATCTACTCCAGCAAATATTGCATTAGCAACATCACTTGCTTCTGCTCTAGTAGGTCTAGGATTAGAAACCATACTTTCTAACATATGGGTAGCAATGATAACTGGTCTCCCCATTTTATTAGCTGTTTTGATAATGTTTTTCTGATAAATTGGTACAAGTTGTAAACTTACTTCTACTCCTAAATCTCCNCTAGCAACCATCACAGCATCAGCAACTTCCAAAATTTCTGCTAATTTATCATAACCTTCTTGATTTTCGATTTTAGCAATTACTTCAACTTCTGGATGACCTTCTTCAGCTAAAATCTTTTTAATATGAAGTACATCTTCTGGTCTTCTAACAAAACTAGCAGCAATAAAATCTACTCCATTTCTAACACCAAAACGAATATCAGCATCATCCTTTTCTGAAACAAATGGCATAGACAATTCAACATTTGGCACATTGACCCCTTTTCTAGTCATAATTGGTCCTGAATTATATACTTCACAATCAATACCATCATAGTCTTTACTTAAAACTGTTAAAGTTAATTTTCCGTCATTGATTAATATTTTATTTCCAATATTAATATCATCATATAATTCAGGACAACTTATATGAAATCTTTCATGATTTCCAACTACATCTTCTCTAACAACTCTTACCTTATCGCCTTTAAAAAATTCAACGCGATCATTTTCCATTTTCCCAACTCTAATTTCAGGACCTTTTGTATCTAACATGATACCGATATGCCAACCATTTTCTTTATTAATCTTCTTGCAGATTTGAATTTTATTCAATTGTTCTTCGTGATTACCATGTGAAAAATTTAGCCTAATCATATTCATACCAGCTTGCGCTAATTGTGTCATCATTTCTTCATTGTCGCTTGCGGGACCAATAGTACATATAATTTTTGTTCTCTTCATCTTTCCTCCATCTATGCTAACCTAGTAAATAGTTTATATAAGTCTGTTCTCTTTTCTTTTCCTTTATCGATTGCTTCAATAATATCTGTTGAAATAATTTCATCATTTAAAATCCCAACACAATGACCTGAAATACCATTGTCTAATAATTCCACCGCTTTGTCACCTAATAAAGTAGCTAGCAATCTATCATTAGGTACTGGTGAACCACCTCTTTGGATATGACCTAGAATTGTCGCTCTTCCAGAATAAGTTGTAACATTTGATATTTTCTGAGCCAAGTCATTAACATCCACAAGTTTTTCAGTAGCTACCACAATGGCATGTCTTCCCTTTTTAACTTGATCTAAATGGCACATCTTTGCCAACACTTCTTCTTCTTTATACTCATCTTCAGGGACAATAATAACTTCAGCTCCTACACAAACACCAGAATAAAGAGCCAAGTCACCACATTTATTTCCCATTACTTCTACTACTGAACATCTATGATGTGAAGCAGAAGTATCCCTTAACTTATCAATAGCTTCAACAATAGTATTCCAAGCAGTATAAAAACCAATAGAATACTCTGTTCCTACAACATCGTTATCAATAGTTGCTGGTATACCTATAACTTTGATTCCTTTTTTAGCTAAGTCATAACCACCACGATAAGTACCATCACCACCAATAACAACTAGAGCATCCATATTAACACTTTTCATTTGAGCAATAGCGATATTTTGTATTTCTTCTTTGATAAATTCAGGCATTCTAGCAGAACCTAAAAAAGTTCCTCCCCGATTTAAAATGCCAGAGACCGAATTTCTTTCAAATTTAATAAAATCACCATTAACCAGACCCTTAAAACCATTTTTAATTCCATAAACTTCATACCCTCTAGCTAGAGCACTCCTTGTTACGGCTCTAATAGCAGCATTCATTCCTGGAGCATCTCCACCACTAGTTAAAACTCCTACCGTTTTACCCATAAATTGCCTCCTATAAACTTCTTCGTGAAGCTCCTGTCACAGCGACCATGTCGCAAAGTGTTTGTATCCTTTCAATAATTCGTAAAGCTTTTATTGCATCTTCTTCACCACTTTTAGAAATTGTCATCCTTTTTTCTAAACTTTTCAAATCACAATTACTAGTGAAAATTGTTCTTAACTGATGTTCCATTCGATAGTCTAATATCGGAAACAAAATATCATCTCTAATATAATTAGTTACACTTTCTGCTCCAATATCATCTATTACTAATACTTGAGCTCTTCTAAGTTTTCTTAACTTACTGTCAACATAATCATATTCAGTTACATTATTTCTTATATCTGAACATAATCTTGGATAATTTACAAAGGCCACTTTATAACCTTTTTTAGCTAAATCATTACACATTGCACTTGCTAAATAAGTTTTCCCTGTTCCTAAACCACCATAAAAATACAATCCTTTTATAGGTAGTTCTTTTACCCATTGCTTAGCAATATTAACTAAACCTTTATAATAAGACGATTCATTAGATAAATCTATTTCTTCTAGTGAAGTAGTCAGGTTTTTCTCTGATAAATCACATAAAAGATAATTTTTTTTATGCGCAATTAAATTTTCTCTTTTTTGTAAATAGTGGCAAGGAACTAATACTTGTTCAAGGTTTTCATCAATATCTAGACGATATCCTAAGTGACTACTATTACACATCTCTAGTCCAACACACTGTTTACAATACTTATGTTTTTCTAACCAATTCGAAAAAATAACGACATTTTTAAATACATCTTCTTTTGTCAGATTAAGTTCTTTTATCAACGCTAAAACATCCTGATCATTAATCAGTTGTTTTTTTAGTTGTTCAATATAATCCGTTTTTACTTCTGAGTACTTAATTTTTTCCATCTTTATCCTTTAGAGAATAATCTCTTCCTTAATTTTTCCAAATCTTGTTCTTCAAATTCTAATTCATCTTTATCATATTTAACATTCTTTTTCTTAGAATAGTTTTTGATTTCTTTTTGTTTTAAGGCATCTTCTAGTGTTTCAACCTTTTGTCTAATCCAAGTGGTAGCTACNTTTTCTACGTAATCTTTGCTTAATTTTTGATTGGTATTTTCCAAACAATGTTCAATTAAGACATTTACAACTTCAGGTTTCAACTGTAGTTCTATTTGTAAATATTCCAAAAGTCTTTTATCAGCATTTGATACTGGAACACCTTGTTTTAAATATAGAAATGATACAGGTGATAAATCATATTCATNGTTTCCTTCAACTACATCTACNGTTTTTTCATTTAGACAAAGTCTTTTTAACTTTTCTTTATCAAAAGTATTTGATTCGATATCAATACTTTTAGCTACTAAAGTTTTCATCTTTTCTGGAGTAATTGAAAATANGGTTGCTAANTGGCCNATTGTCTGCATATTCTCTTTTGTTCTTAAAGAATATGGGAAAAGCAATACTGAATCACCTATACTTCTCATAAAACTGTCATAATCAAACTTTATTTCGATAGCATCTTCTTTATAAATTGGTTCTTTTAACTGTTGATAAAGTTTTTCTTCAGTTTCAGTCCAGTTTTTTAAAACTGATAAGTCTAACTTTTTATTAGTTAAGTTTTCAAAATTATCAAAGTTAATTTTATTAGTTAAATACTTAGTTTTAGTTATTTCAAATTGTTTTTTACCTACTCTATTTAAATATAAGCGAGCATATACATCATTTTCAAAAAAAGCACTGGCACTAACTGGTGAAATAACTACAAAAACATAAATACCATCTTTATAATATCTTTCAACCAATGAAAATTGTTCCAGCACTAATAGATTCTTCTTTAAACTATCAATATCTAAACCTGATAAGACACATAATCTTTCAATATCAGAGTTAATTGAACCCTTTCTTTCAGCATACAAAAGACTATAAATTCCCATTGCTTCAACACCAATTAAAGGCATATATAAAGCAGCTAGAATTTTTTGGTGATTAGTAACAAAAGATCCTTTAGTATTTACGATGAATTGATCTTTTCCTAACATACTGCCTCCTATAAGCCGAAAATCCTTCAGCATAACTATTGTAGCATAATCTAGCCTATTATGATTTAAAATATGCGTAAAAAAAACAGCTGATTTTGTTTTTAAAACCGAAACATAGTTTGGTGATAATGGTTATAGTTATATTCTCTAGCCAAATTAAAAACTTATTTCTGTTTGAATATATGAAACTAGAAATAAGTTCAATAATTTAAAAGTTTTTTAACAAAAACATGTAAACTAGTTTATTTTTTACTATTTACCAATATATTAATAACCTAGTTTATTTAAAAGCTCTTCAACTTTTATGTATAAATCATCGAAGTTTTCAAATGGTATATAAGGTACATTATGAAGATCACAATGTCTTGCAAGTCTTTTATCTTTAAGAGCAAACACATAATCAGCAGCTTGGGCACCTTTAAAATCTGAATAACTATCGCCAATAAAAACAACTGTCTGATACTTTTCGCCAAATTCTCTAACATATCTTTCTTTATCCAAGGCATTTTCAGAATTATATTTATTTAGAACCATTTTAGAACTGGCGCCATCAAAAACAACATAATTTGATATTATACGCTCTGGATCTACTTTTATATCATTATATTCCAATAAAGTAAGTATATTTACATCAAATCCAGAACTTATAATATAAAAATTATCATATTTTTCAATAAACTTTTTAAATCCCTTATCAATACCTACTTTACTAGTTAAAATATCTTTGTATTGTTCCTTAGTAATATTTGCTTTAGAGACTATTGTACCCATATATTCACGAATAGTTACTTTTCCTTCACGTAATTTAATAACCAAATCCTCTGTTATATCCTTAATAACTGTCCTTCCAATAGTTGTTGTACTATCAACATCAGTTATTGTTCCATCAAAATCAATTAAAAATAAAATTTTTTCCATTTCTTCCTCCACATAATAAAATAACACATACACTATACCATCAAGTTGATAATTGTCCAAATTAATTAAAAGCTATCATTTTTTAGTAACACTGTAAATTCTTCTATCTCGAATCTTATTTATTTAACCTAAACTAAAAATATATTAAAAAAGTAGCATATTTTTAATAAACACGCTACTTTTTTCTTTTATGTTCCAACCATAAATTAAAGCATGTTTTATAAGTTTTAACCGAAATTTATAGGTGGTTTTTATTGATTAACTATTCATCATTTGTGCATTTTACTATAAAAANACTACATATTAATTTGTAAATAAACATTTAATCAACTTTTATACAATATAATTACTCAAAGATTGCTCTACCCATAACAACATTGTTAACTCCCAATGCTGCCAATTTTTTTATGTTTTCTGAATTTATTCCACCATCACACCAAACATCATATCCCAAATCAATATATTTAGAAACTTTAGTCATGAGCTCTTCTCTAAAATTTTGATTTAAATTATCTGGTTCACTTAACATAAGTAATAATCTTGGCTTATAGTCTAAATAGTATGTTTTCTCAAATTCAGCTGAAGGATTTAATGCGATCCCCACTTCAATACCGTGTTGTCTATAAGCGTTAATGACATATAAAGGATATCTAAGATGATCAATATGAATAAACACTATCTCGGGTTTGCTTTCAACTATAAAATCTAAATAATCCAAAGGGTTATTCACCATTAAATGAACTGAAATTCGAGATTTTGTAGCACCTACAATCATGTTATAAATAGATTTTCCGAATGTTATATTAGGAACATAGTTACCATCTTCAATATCAATATGTATGTAACCAAAAGAGTCATCAATAAAAGCTATTGTTTTTTCAAAATTTAATGATTTAGAACTAGCTATTGATGGATGAATGATCATAGATTCTCCCTGAAATTTTTGACAATTGACATGAATTCTTTTACTCTTTCTAAATCTACATGATTTTCAAAAATTCCGTCAACTTTAAAGGTTGTACCTACAACAGCCCCATCAGTGAATGATAATTGTTCTACAACATTTCGTGGATTTACACCAGTATTTGCAAAAACCACCTGATTTGGAACAGCTTCAGCAACTTCTTTTAAAAATTCGGTATTTGTCTCAGAACCAGCTGTTAAACCAGAGATTAATAAAGCATCTGGTTTATTATTGAAAACTGTAGACTTAGCAATGCTAATTAGATCTCTATCTCCTAAATATGCAGCAGCCTCTGGAACAATATTAAACAATAATTTAACGTTTTCTGCTCCAATAGCATATTGGTGTCTAACTGTTTCTCCAACATTAGTATTCCATAAACCAAAATCCGAACCATAAACACCTGTAAAGATTTCTCGGACAAAAGAAGCTCCTGTAGCAACTGCTAAATCTAAAGATTTTTTAGCATCCCACAAAACATTAACTCCGAAAGGAACTTTAATGTCTTCTTTTAATTCACCAATTATTCTAGCCATAGCAGCTACTGTTGATGTTCTTACATCAGTTAAGTAAGGTAATGAAAACTCATTAGAGAACATAACTGCATCAACTCCACCTTCTTGAAGTTTTAGTAAATCTTCTCTAGCAAGTTTAATAACTTTCTCCATACCACCTTCTTTATCATAGTGTGGATCCCCTGGTAAAGCATCAAAGTGCACCATCGCAATAATTGGCTTGTTTGTGCCAAAAACTTCTAATAACCATTTTTTCATTTATATATTTCTCCTTTTTTATTTTCCTATTATTTGAACAAAGCATGTTCTGTCTCTAACTCTTTGCTGATCCCAATCAACAAAATAAATATAACCAACGAGTCCTACTTCTAATCTACCGTCATTCACAGCAAATGTTTGTGAATTACCGAAAAAACTAGCTCTTAAATGAGCATCTGTGTTAAGTGTATACATTCGATGAGCATTCATATCAACCTCAGCAAACTTTGCATGCTCAGGCCCTGGATGATAATATTGCCCTTCAGTTTTACAAACAGGTACTAATTTATCCATTACATTATTTAAATCAATTTGCAAAAATTCTTCCCCATAATAATTTACATCATGTGAATATTCTTCAAATATTACTGAACAAGTTGTATGCGGAGTGGTTACAACACATATACCATCATTAATTCCACTTTTTTTAATTGCTTCTCTAACTTTATCCGTTATTTCATGATATGTTGGTCTTTGACTAACAGAAGTAAGAGTTAATTTTTCACTAAATACTTTCATTTATCATCACCACTTTTATCTCTAAACTCTTTAATTACAGCTAACATATCATCAATTAATTGAATTGGATTTTCAGCCTTCATTATACCACTTGCAGCTCCAGTTCCCTCTGAACCAGCCTCAAGTACAAATCTAACATCATCTGGAGTAGATATTCCTGCTGCTTGAACAACAATAATATCAGGATTTACTTCCTTTACTGCTTTTTTAGATAAATGCATATAATCTAAATCAGCAATTTGTCCGCCTCCAATTAGTTCTGTTTTTTCACAAACAACAACATTTGGATTCAACTGCGCTAAAGCTTTACAGTCTTCAATTGAACTTCCACACATAATAGTGAATAAACCTAGTTCGTCTGCCCTTTTTTGAGCTTTTGTCAATTCAAAAAGGCTCATAGGATTTTCTGCATGATTCAAATTCACAGCTCTTGCTCCTGCTTCCTTTAATGCTTCTGGCAATACCTTCCCCATACCAGGGCCAGGTTTTATCCCATCCATTCTTTGGGCAGTTACAATCAAATTTTTTGTGTTTTGGGCTATTAACGGAATATCAACTGCTTGACAAGTAAAAAACACATCTACATCATATTTTTCAGCTAACTTATCTACTTCTTTAGCTAAATTTAAAGCTTCTTTACCATACATATATGACTTAGTATTAACTGAAAAATATGGCAATCTGATTTTTAATCCCTTGTCCATATTAACCTCCTTTATTTATTTCTCAGATTAATAATTTCTGATTCAATTACTTTCAAATTATTAATTAAATGCAATTTTTTATTCTTTTTTTGACTTCTCGGAAATAAAATACGGCTTATTAATGGTCGTTTTTTTATAACTTCAAACTCTTCTGAATAACTGACATTTATACCTTTTTCGACTTCTTCTATATCAAAACTTATAAAATAAATTACATCATCACTTTCGAACTTAACTTTATAAGCCTTATTCTCTTCAAAATTTTCAATAGTTACAACCATTTTTTTGTTTCTTTTGGGATTATATGACTTCAATATTTTTTCATATTGTAACCCTTTTTTTATTTCATAATTTTCAATATTTTCATCAATAACATTATTTTGTTTTAAATCACTTATTAAACCTCTTTTTATGAAAGAAAAAAATTCCTCTGAAGATACTTTTAATACTTGTTCTACTCTCATATTATCTTTCTAATGAAAAATCATCATTTATATTCCTGATTGCTTTTTCAACTAAAGAAACAATGCTTTCAATATCATTTAAATCTANAACCTCAACTTGTGTATGTGTATATCGACAAGGAATACACATATCAATTCCAGCAATTCCTTTTCCTTCAAGTTGCATATATGCCAATTCAGTTAATCCACCGAATAAAGTAGTTCTTTGTAATGGCACATTATTTTCTTTGGCAGTTTCTTTAAACAATTTTACTAGTGATGGATGAGGTATAGTTCCATTTAATGTTCCACGTCCATGAAAATTATAAAGACTCATAGTTGCTCCTCCACCTAATTCTACATGACTGGTTTTTTCTGAACCTGGTGTACCACCTTCTGTAGCTATATCTAAACAAATAGCAATATCAGGTGCTACTGCTCTTGCTGCCAGAGTTGCTCCTCTGATTGTATATTCTTCTTGAACGGTTCCTGCAAAATATACATCACATGAAGCNGGATCTTTAGCAAACTTTTCTGCTAGTATAAGCAAAGCTGTCAAAGCAGCCCTATTATCAAATGAAGTTCCATTTGCTCTATTATTTTGCATCATTTCAAAATATGGTCGATATGTCACAGGACATCCAACATTAATTCCTAGAGCTAACACTTCTTCACGACTATTACAACCTATATCTACAAATAATTCTGTATATTTAGGTACTATATATTTTTCTTCTGGAGGCGTAACATGATGTGACTTATTTCCAATCACACCCTTAACGTACTCATTATTCTCTGTTTTTATTAAAACTCGCAAAGAAGGTAAAGTTTTTTCAGGAATTCCACCTACACGATCTACTTTTATAAATCCCTTATCAGTAATATATCTAACCACAAAACCTAATTGGTCCATATGAGCAGTTAATAGAACTTTTAATTTATTGCTCCTACCTTTAACACCTGCATAGACATTGCCAATAACATCTGTTGTTGATTCTAACCCTATTTCTTTAAATTTATTTCTTGTATACTCCGCAACAGCTTGTTCGTGACCAGACAAACCTTGTATTGTTGATAAATCACATAATAATTTTTCTATTTTTTTCAACATTTTTCTACCTCCGTTGATATGAATACATCATATAAATACATACAGTTACATGAAGTAACTGTATGTATTGTTAACATAAACTAGCTTTTATTCAGCAGTTTTCTTTTCATACAATAATCCAAGAACAAATATTGCNACACCTGCTAAGACCATTAATATTACTCCTAGTGGAGCTCCGAAGTTTTTAACTAAAACTAATAATGGACCTGCAACAGGGTTTACACCTGTAGAAATAGCTAGTGAACCAGTAGCTTCATATCCCCCCGCAATAGCCAATGTATTAATCATTGGTGCAAATAATGACATGAAGAAGTATACTATAACAATTAGTATTGATCCTGAAATCATTGTCTTAACCAAATCGTTTCTATGAATGATTGAGAACAAGCAAACATAGTACGCTCCTGCAGCCAAGTCTGCACCTGGCATAACAGTATTAAATGGTAATAATGCAACAAGTAATGTTACTGGAACAATAAGTACTGCAGCAGTGATTGTTGTTGGATTAGCTAATGTAATAGCAGAGTCCAATCCAATATAGAATTCTCTTCCTTTAAATCTCTTTTGCATAAACTCTTTTGCTGCTNCAGACAGAGGTACTAAACCTTCCATCAAAATCTTAACCATACGTGGTAACAAGAATAATAATGCGGCAACACCTAGTCCGTTAGAAAGAATTGTAGATACATCAAAGCCAACAATGATACTTAAACCAGCACCTAATAAAAATCCAATAGTTGCAGGCTCTCCAAAAATACCAATTTTCTTACTTAATGACTCAGGATTTACATTTACTTTATTTAATCCAGGAATATAAGAATATATCTTATCAAGAATTAAACCAAGTGGCAGAGTTGATGCNGCAAAACATTGAGGAACTGATATTCCTGGAATTCCCATTTCTGCTTCAATATACTTAGCACCAATATCACCAAATTTTAATGAAACCGCTGCCATAACTCCCGCCATAACATAACCATAAATTACATTGCCTGTTAATGTATAAACAATTCCACCGTAGAATGCATAGTGCCAAAAGTTCCAAATGTCAACATTTAATGTTTTTGTTAAATTTAAACTTAATAAAATAATATTTACACCTAATGCAAATGGAATAATAAACGTACCAACAGGATTAGCAAACGCAATTGTCGCCCCTACCATCCAACCAGCATCTACATAATTCATCTCCAAACCNAAATTNGCTAATAAAGCATCAGCAATTGGAGTTAAATATTGCCAGAATAACCCGATGGCTAAGTTTAAACCAATAAAACCAATTCCAATAGTTAATCCGATTCTAACAGATTTTGTAATTCCTTGGCCAAAAACTAGTGCTACTAGCATGAACATAATAGGAACTACAACTCCAGAACCCAAACTCTGAATGTATTCAAAAATGAACATATATTATTTCCTCCTTTTGGACAAACAATAGTTTTGTAAAATTACATTTAATCTTGTGCTTCTTTAAGAATTGCAAGAATAGTTTCGTTAAGCTCTTCAACCCCAATACCAGTTATATACGGAAATGCAACCACAACAGGAACATCTTTAACTACCAGATTAGGCATTGAAGAAACGATTAAAGTGGCTCCTTTTACGTGGCTATCAACTTCATGTAAAGTGCACTGGACAATATTTCCTTTAAGATCGTTTTTATCTAAAAGTTCTTTAATTTTTGAGGCAATCACGGTAGAAGTCGCTACACCACTACCACACGCAACTACTATTTTCACTTCATTCCTCCTTTCTTATTTATTATTTAAATTATTAAACTACATTACAAAACTAATGAATGTACCTAGTTAAATAAATTATAACTGTTTTGACTTTCTTAAACAATGTTTTAAATAATAAAAATAAACATAGATTATAAACTCAGTTTGTGTTATTATACAAATAAACAATAATAATTATCACTTTTTTAATTATTTTGACTGTTTTTTATATTAAAATAAAAATGTTTTATATAAATTGTTTTTATTTAGCACTTTCATTGGAGGTAAATACTATTAATATTCTTTCACAAGAAAAAGTTGAATCTGTTATTAAAACTTTCATTCACTTATTTAATTATCAAATTGACTTCACAAATAAAGATGGGGTTGTTTTTGCTTCTTCTAATGAAGAGAAAATAGGAAAGTATTTTGATTTAGCTCAAAAAGCATATATGGAAGAAAAAAATATAATAGCACCTAATAATCAAACTTCAGAAACGGCGACTAATAATATTGATTCCAGTACTGTATATTCACCTATAATCCTACATAATATGTTCATTTGTGTTGCAGTAGTTCATAATTGTGTTAAAACTCCTGATTTAATTATAAAGATAATACATAGTTATATGGACTTATTGTTTAATGAAGAGAAAACGNGTGTTTTTGATATTCGTGATCGTTCTTTCAGAAGTTTTGGTAGAAGTTTAGTTAGCGTACTTGATCATAATAAGTATGAAAATATCTTATCAAATTCAAGATTATTATCATATCCTGAGAATAGACCCAGATTAATTCTTGCTGTAGATTTATCGCATGAATTTAATCAAAGATATCCTTTCCCTTCGGAGTTTGATATACAAAACTATCATGAATACATATATCATTCTTTCTCTGTGTATTTAACTGGAAGGCATATATTTTTTCAATATAACGAAGAAATATATATTCTCATTTATGAAATACCAAAAGAGCAAATATTCAATATTAACGAAATATATAATACCTTTCTAAAATTTACAACGGAAAAAATAACAATTGGAGTCGGTTCTTTAGTCAATAAATTTAAAGATTATAATTCTTCGTTTAATTTGGCTTTATATGCTCTGGAATACGGAAAATTATTAAATCCAAATACCAAAGTACATGTATGGAACGACTATAAAGCACAAATGCTTATATTAACTGGAAACGATAACATAAAAAATGAGTTGCTAAAATCTTCTTCTGAAATACTAGAGTATTTTAATAAAAACAAAGATATAGAGGAAACAATTATTGCTTTTTTTGAAAGTGGAACCAACGTTAACAAAACAGCAAAAAAATTACATTTTCACAAAAACACAATTCTTTATCGTCTAAATAAATTTAAAACTGATTCAAACATTGATATATTTAATGCCAAAAATTGCGCTGATTTATACACACTTATTATTCTATTCAAAGAAAAAAAGCTATTTAATAAACACTCAATTAATGAACAATTCGATTAATAAAATGACACATAGATAACAAAAAAAGTGTGATATTCCTAAAAAAGAAATAATGAATCATATGACCTGATAATTAAAAGTAGAAAGAAGCATCAAAAGTAAATCANCCNAAAAAGTAATCATATTAAATTAAAAAGAATACCTCACTAATAGATTTGCATTTTCACCATAACTGAANAAAATAGACATAAATTATTTAAANNATTTGGCTTTAAAAACAAATTGCTATTAGTTTTTTAGAAGATTTTTTGATACTGATGACAATAAAAAATGCTAACTATAATTAGCATATAAAAGTGATTAAATTTATAAGTGATTTATAGCAACGCCTAAAATCATTGATTATTGAACAGTGTTTAAATCATTCAGTCATATTTTCACTGATAAAACATTTTCAAAAAAGAAAACGCGCGCAAGTTACATATCTAAAGCTTTTTAGTTTATAACTTAAAAACATCTTTCAATTTTAAAAATTATTTAACAAGACCTGATTTATAAAACATTATTTAAAATTCTTTTTTTATGTTTCTATATAGGTTTTACTAACACTATCAGAAAATAACTTCATAAGATCTTGCTTGTTATCACATTCAATAATAATTTTTAAAGTTTCATAATTTCTAAAAAGTTGCATAAGATCCTTTAAAGTATTTAAGTGTGAGCCAGCTTCTTTCAACAATAACATAAAACTAATTTTAACCTCAATTTGTTCATCAGGCTCATCCATTCTATTAAATAAAATTGGTTTCTCAAAAACATTTACTATGATTGCCTCTTTTTTTATATACTTAAACTCTCCATGTGGCATAGCAACATTAAATGAATTGCCATCTAATATTAAGCCTGTTGGATACAATGTTTCACGCTCAATTAAAGCATCGCTAAATCCTTCAATAGTATAGTCTGCTTCAAAAAGCACTTTAGAGGTATCTTCAATATATTCTGGCCAATTATTATAATACTTCTTTATAAATAAACCTTTATCTATCAAATCCACAAAATCACTCATAATTACCTCTTTCTAAATTCCAAAAAATTTTACTAAAACTGTTCTTGTACGCTCTCTTTTCCAATCAAAATCCACAAAATATATGCTTCCTAATTCTCCCTTTTCAAGTTTACCATTATTTATTGGTAAAATCACGCTATTTCCAATAAAAGTTGATTTAATGTGAGCATCGGTGTTTGATGTTAAATATTCACTAGATCCTCTTGAAATAGCGAATTCTATGTGTTTTTCACCTGGGTGTTTATAAATATCTTCGTTAGAAGTTTGTTTTGGAATTATATTGTCAAACACTTGATTCAAGTCTGCTTGAAGAAGCTCATATCCATTTTCATTAATTTTTTTCACCAAAAACCTGTATTGTCCATATGGGAAAAAATTATAACATTTTGATTTCCTAAACCATTTTTGAAACCTGTGCAATTTCCTTGAACATCTTCAATTGCCTCAAAATTATTGTTTTAAAACGATTTCTTAGTTCTGTTACAATTGATTGTTCATAACCGCTTGACCCATGAATAAGCATTAGCTTATTTAGTGTTTCAATTATACGATTTTTCATTGTATTTCCCTCATTAAAAGTTTGAATTATTAACATATAAAACTAATAAACTTATTTAATTAAATAAATTATTAACTTTAAGCAAATAAATGCCCCTGATGGTTTAATTATAACTGTTTTGGTTTTCTTCAACAATGTTTTAAATAATAAAAATACATGGGCATTATAAAAATAGTTTGTGTTATCACACAAACAAACAATACAAATTAATTCTTCTTCGCTTAATTAACGAATAATATACCTAGGTATTTTAAACCCTACAGAATAATTGATAACACCTGGCATCTTCACAGATAGCTCTAAATTCAAACCACTTTGATATACTAATCATAGTTAGAGTATCCAAAACTATTTCATAAAAGACATCTTTCTTTATTTCATATATGATGTAATTGTATGACTGTCATAGATAAACAATTTCCCACACTCCTTACACTGGTATCTTTGCTTGCTATTCAAGATGCCTTTCTTTAACATTCGACTTTCCTAATGACAGTGTGGACAAACCAGTGGTCTGGTGTTCTCAAGTTCTTCATTAAGATTAAACTGATTCTTCAACCATATTTCTAATCTTTTTCTTTGGCTTTCTGATGATTGAGGTAATATTTTTGATAATTCTTGTTGTTTCATATATTATGTCTCTTTTAGTAATAACATACTTCATTTTTACCTTTATCTATGAGCCGTTTTATTGACATGGGTATATTATTGGTTAATTAAACGTATTTTTAAAAAAAAGCTTTATGTTTATTAATTATTGTTTTGCAATCAGCATATTTACTGATTGCTTTTTTTTTTTTTTTATTGTATCATAACTTGGTGGAGATTATAA
>JGI24709J26583_10000328_pt1 | contig 39694 bp, 30 predicted proteins | sample BioPla2DNA1_FD_26583 | JGI IMG/M metagenome (IMG submission 26583) | reverse complement strand
CTAATAATCAAAGCAGTTGTAGCTTCCTCTGTTATCCCTACAGTGCTACAATCCAATTACATATCAACCCATTATAAAATAATGGGTTGATATGAATATTTTTATTTATTTTTTAATAATCAGTATGAAAATAATTTTGTTTTTTTCTTTTTTTAAAAAAGTAACAGCTGAACGCCACCTATACGTTCTTCTTGAATAGTCCTCTTTCCAACAAGAATTTCAATTTCTGAATATTGCTTTTCGGTTACGGTCATGCAACGAATAGAGCCTTCAGGAGGCAAATTTCTTTTTATCCTATCGTAATGAGCCATTTTGGCATCTTTTCCAACTATGATTCTGCTATACACTGAAAATTGAATCATGTCATACCCGTCGTTCAACAAAAATCTTCTGAATTGAACATAATTACGTTTATTCTTTTTTGTTTTGGTTGGCAGGTCAAAAAATACAATTATTCGCATATACTGTCTATTTCCTACACTCATAATAAACTCTCATCATATTCATGTAATTGCAACGCCTCAATTATTGGTAACTCAAGATCATGTTGCATACCTTTAAGAACTCTTACGTAACTTTCAACTAGATTTTCCATGGCCAGCGAAACAGCCATTTTTCCTCGTGGTGTTATTACTTCATAATTAAGAAGATTAACAAGTTTTGCTTTTGGAATATCTTTACTGTTTGGTTCAATTCTCTCGAATTCTTTAACAAATAGATCTACTACTGGCCTGAATGCCTCAATTAAATCATCAGAGAGATTAAAAGGATTTTTATAATTTGAATGAAATATACCTAATGGAGGATACAAGCCATGTGCTACAATTCGTCTTGAAATTTCCCCTCTGAAAATTGCATAGCCATAATTTAGCCTTCCATTAATTGAGTTATCCTCAAAGGACCGTGCAAACTCTTTAGAAAATAATTGCTTAAAATAAAAAGCGGCAGCTCTTGCTTCGGTGTTTTTAGGATCGCCCGATCTGACATTTGCTTTTAATGATTGTAAATAATCACATCCTTGACTTTCGCTCAACTTTAGACATAAAGCTTGATTATTAATTTTTGCTTTTACTATTTGAGACCAGATCCTTTTAACTGTGGGTTTTGCAACACCAATCTGCAACTCGATTAGTTTTAAAGGACTATTGTGAGAAACAAAAGGCAGAAATATGCCATTAGGAATATGAGAAGAATCTGTGCTGAATATACTGATGCCGTATTCAGCACAAATAGATAACACCGGTTGTGTTATTAAAACCTGAGGATTATCAATCACAATAGAACAAATATCCTCAAGAGGAACTCTATAATCAGCATCCTGTCTAATCAGTAGAGCTCTTTGCTTACAACTTAATTTTGCTGGGTTGGAAATGATGACATTACGCCAACTCATTTCGTACCTCTTTTGGAGCCTTGTAATAATTACCTAAAATATCCACCTGATATTTTTCAAATAATTTGGCAGCCTTGACTCCTAAACNTCTAAATTCGCCATTTTTAGGATTCTTTCCGCCTATTTGAAATTCATTATTTCTATCGTGAACAGAAACTGATATTGAGGCTGTCGATCTATCAAATCCAGAAAAATATCCAAAATATACTAAGTCTTTATTAGTAATGACCTTTATCAGCTCATTTCTTCTAAGTGAAAATTCAAAGGAATAAGAGTCATCAATTTCAACCCATTCATTTTCTGGCTTATTAGCCACTGCTGCTTTTTTAGGAAGCAAATTATCTTTTAACTGCCAGCTATAAACAGGAACGATAAAGTACTTTTTATCTTTTTTATAGACATCAACTCTAATCATATCGCCATTTGCCGCAATACCACCTCGAACTCTTAAACCAGTTTGTGTTTCTACAATTCTTACAGAATTAACTATTGGTCCTGACTCGACGCCATCTTTATTTGGCATTAAAACAGGATTTGCAGCATTAAATGCTTTCTTAGGGTCCCAATCATTTTGAGCTAAACGCTTTTCAAGTACGCTATACAAATTAGAGTTTCTATCGTAATCAACAAGAAGTTTTTTGTTGAATTCTCTCACATTTTTGGCCTTATCTACAACTTTAACAAGCCTGCCAGCTTCCTTAGGATTATTAAGGTGAATCTTTGATACAGCAAGCTCTTCTTTTGCTAATTGCTCTGTTTGTCTACGAACTGTAGCATCATGTAAAGCTCCTGTTTTTGGCTTTTGACATAATCTTGATACAAATAAAGGTTTCACATTATCAAGCTCAGTTTGATCATAAGTACCTAATAATGACAATGTACTCTTTAATTTTTCTTTGTCATCTTCTTTTAATCTTGTTAACAACTCAGTTCTAAAATTGTCCCATGGTGTTGGGAATTTATAAGGCTTTTTAGAATTATCATCAAGAGTTGGCGCATTTGGATTCTTAATCTGTTCAAATTCGCATTCACGGACACTTGACCATGTTGATATTCTCTGAATCATGCTTCTGGTACAGCAAGCTATAACGGTTGCATCCATTGCATGATGTCTGTCACTTTCAGATCTTTCTTTAATAAGTCCCCAATGCGCACGCAAAATTGAAGTTATAGAGCCACTTACAGCTACGCACTTTTCTTTTGAATTTTCGTTATCCAATTTAAGATATGTATCTACATAATTCTTTACAAATTTTGATAAATACCTGGTATCGTTAAGGTTTCGGTCTTTAAAATCAGAATTATTATCATCAAAATTAGTTTTTAAAATTCGATTTTTCTTGGCATTTGAGATTTTTTTGCTTGAACTGATACGTTGAACAAACTCCTCCCAATCGGCCTGCTCTGACATAAAATATTCACGAGGTGTTTTATTTCCCTTATCTCTATTTTCATTTGTAAAGACCAGGACCTTATTGTTTTGAGAATCATCAAAACTTCTAGAATATGGTAGCGCATGGTCAACTTCAACGTAGCCTTCTTCAAGGAGACGATTGATATCAATTGGCTTTCCGCTATACAGACTTTTTGCATCCTGCTCAATATAAAGTCTATATTTTTCAAGATTGCGTCCATTTAATTCAGATACAGAGAACATTTCTAAGAATTTATTTTTCAGTTCTTCTTTACGATTTCTGTTTTCTTCCTGGAATTTCTGAATTTCTCTTCTTTTTTCAGCAGACTTTGAAATATCTCGTGCAAGCTCAACGTGAACACTTGAAGGTGAACCGTATTTCTTAACTACCGCGTTAATTACTTTTCTTGTTTGATTTATTGCACGCAAAACTACAGGATTTCTTGGAATATCATCAATTTCGTCGTTTAAAATTAAAGTCCCGGTCTTGGTTCTGCCTTTATATAAAGGAGGTAAATATTTTGACTTGTTCTTTTGATCCTGGCTTAGCAGATAGTGCTTATATCCAGCCTTTTCGCAGGCCAAATCATATCTTAGCCCCTGCTCCATAAATGGAACAATTTTAGATAGAGCTTTTACTGATAATGAGCTGAATTCTTTAAAGCTTAAAACAAGTAATGCTTTGATAACTTCAGCCTTTTCACCATGGCTTAAAAGGTACTGACTTATATCATCATCTTCTTTATAAACAGTAAATGCATAAGCAATATTGTCATATCGCTGATAGTCACCTGACAGTGCTCTAGATGAAATGTCGTCCCATTCATCATTGAGTTTATTCTTTTCTAACGCACTTCTTATGCTCTGCCAGGCGGTCAGTTTTATACATACTTTTGATTCAGGATCCTTCTTATCAGTATATTTTAATCCTTTAATGGTTAATTCTGAGTCAGAAGGTAATCTACGCAATTTTTTTAGACTTGCTCTTATTGATGAATACTTAATATCTGATTTCAGACTATATAAAACAGGCAATAATTCTTTAATATCCTCATTCGATAAAGATAATTCATCGCCAAGATTATTTATAAACCTCATGTTAAGTAACTTTGTTAAGGCAACATGGCGCTCAGATAGGAAACATGCAACAGGGGCTCTTTTTTCATCTGATTCAAATCGGCAGCGACCAACCATATTTAATAGGGCATCACCTTGTAGTGCAGGCTTTTGGTACCATAAAAAACCTGATTTTTTATCACCTTTACCTAAAACAGCTCTTACCAATTCGTCTGTAATCAGATCACTTCCCAGTTCTTTTTGCTTCTCAAAAATTAGTTGCATTTCCTGACCTAGCAAAACTCGAGGCAGTGACTTTGCGTAATCGCCAAGTTTATTTCTTTGGCATGTTGGGTATTCTGAATAAATCATTTGCCCCACAGTCAAATAATTTTTCTCCTTCATTAACTTTTCATTTGCAGAGAGGCTTTTTTTAATTTTTCCCTGCTCTGAATCGCCACCTTCTCTATCAGCTGTGCTTACCCAGTAAAAACCTCTATGTTTACAAATATGGTATATAACTCTAGCCAGCTGATTTTTAGATAACACCTCAGTAAGAGCCTTGGTTCTTAGCAACCAAGGATTCTCATTGTCTGCATTTAATAAGATTTCCTGAGGATAGGTTATAAGGTTAATTTTAGTTAAAAATTCGAGCAACTTTTTAAGACGAAGAGCTCTTCTATAAATTCTTCTGCGGGATAAACGGCTAGTTCGTCTAATTAAATTCAATGGGGCTCCCGTTTTAGGAACTTCTGCTTTTTCGAATGTTCTTACACCTAAATCAATTATTTTTTTTTCATCTTCTACTAATGACCAACCAACAGAAGCAATACCTATATCCAAACCTAAGATCTTGTTGCCCATAAACGCCTCTTTGTACTTTCACTTATATAAATTATTAAATACCGTTTATCACATTATAAATTATTTACTATTCTTTTTATAGGTGAATCATAAGACCTCTGTCACAGTTATAGGTGTATTCTTACATTAAATAAAATATATTCTAAAAAACAGTTGCATTTAGTTATCCGATTTTGTATTATTGCTCTTAGTAACACTGTAGGGATAACAGACGTTGCTACAATATTGGTTTTATACCGAATCCGGTCCAGCTTCGGCTGGACCTTCCAATTTATTCATTCCAATTTTCTTTTTTCAAAAAAAATCTCTATTCGTAAAAGAAGAAATTCTGAATACTTCTATTGAACTCAGTAACTTTATAATATTAAGAATATAATCCTTTACTTTGAGCCAAATTCTGCTCATAAAATGACTTCTATTCTTTTATAAAAAGATGGTTGGAGTGAAAGATGATTAAGAATTTAGAAAGGAATGCAGTCTCCGCAGAACGCGGAGACTTGATGTGAATTACTTCTTTAGACCACTGTTGATCTGATCGATATGCTCAACTTTTAAATTACCCTGAGCATATAAAAGAGCTAAACGAGACTCAATATAATTATAACGAGCCTGTGCAGACTTCTGCATAGCGCTGTATTTATTCTGAGTAGCATTTAGAACATCAGTCATAGTACGGGTACCAACCTCATAACCGGCTTTAGTAGCTAATAATGCTGAATCTGCTGATACCAAGTAGTTCTGATAAGCCTTTACAGAGCTTACTGAAGCATTAACATTGTTGTAGCTGTTGCTTACATTAGTAAGTAATGTTCTGTGAGCCTGCTCTAAGCCTTCTGCTGCGTAGATGTATTCAGCCTGAGCCTTATCTACCTGAGCTGAGGTAGCACCTCCGTGGAAGATAGGAATATTTAAGGTTAAACCGATTGAACGGGACCACTCATTCTTATCAGCAATACCAGCCTGAGGTGCATACTCATTGTAATCAGTATAAGCTGTTGACATATTAGCGTTAAAATCAAGAGTTGGCTCATGACCTGAACGAGCTAGTGTGATTGAATCTTTNGCGATATCGCGAGCNATAACAACCTGCTGTAATGACAGATTGTTGTTCTCTGCAAACTTGTTGATCTTACGAAGATCATCTGTAAATGCAGGTGCTGAGAACTTACTCTCATCAAGCTTTGCAAGCTGGTCAACTCTGATATCACGACCGATTAGCATTCTAAGCTCTGAGTATGAATTTATAAGTGCATTATCAGCTGCAATTACAGCTGCATTTGATAAATCGTAAGCAGCCTGTGCCTCTAATTTATCAGTTTCAGCAATTAAACCAACATTTAAGCGGCGGTCTGCTTCATCTAACTGACGCTTTAGCGCAACATTGTTAGCCTTCTGGAACTTTAAGGTATCAGCTGCATTTAGAACATTGAAATATGCATTGCTTACACGAACAATCAGTTTCTGCTGAGCGTCTGCGTATGCTAAATCTTTTAAAGTAGCTGTTTTTTCAGCAATTGAGCGGTTTGCCCAGCTTGAATGACGCCATAAAGTCTGAGAGAGGTTAACACCAGCTGATGCTTTTGTATTACTGCCTCTTACGCCATAAGCCTTAATAAGATTAGTCTTGTTTTTTGAGATGTTACCAATAACATCAATCTGTGGTAATAAAGCTGCAGTAGCTGCTGATAAACCTGCATGAGCAGCTTCTGCCTCTGCTTTTGCCTGTAAAACTACTGTATCTCGTTGTAGGGCTTCTTTGTAGATATCCATTAAATCTTCAGAAAAAGCAGTTGTAGAAAGACAAGCTGCCATTGAAAATGTAAGGAATGAAACTTTTAAATTCATTGGTCTTCCCCATTATTAATTTAATTGTGTAATTATAGCAACAGAATTAAAAAAAACGGTGAAAAATCTGCTCATATTAAGCAACAACAGTAAAATTGCTTGTTAATCTGAAGGATTGAATCTGGTGGAGCTAAACGGGATCGAACCGATGACCTCTTGCATGCCATGCAAGCGCTCTCCCAACTGAGCTATAGCCCCAAGATCAGAACTAAAAACACAACAACAAAACGAATTGAATTTTTTTGTGTGTGATTTAGATGGTGGAGGTAAACGGGATCGAACCGTTGACCCTCTGCTTGCAAAGCAGATGCTCTCCCAGCTGAGCTATACCCCCACAAGANGAAAGTTTTACATCATTTAGATGGTGGAGGTAAACGGGATCGAACCGTTGACCCTCTGCTTGCAAAGCAGATGCTCTCCCAGCTGAGCTATACCCCCACAGGGTTTGTTTTACATCCTTTAAGATGGTGGAGGTAAACGGGATCGAACCGTTGACCCTCTGCTTGCAAAGCAGATGCTCTCCCAGCTGAGCTATACCCCCACAAGGGTTTTCATCAAGATGGTGGAGGTAAACGGGATCGAACCGTTGACCCTCTGCTTGCAAAGCAGATGCTCTCCCAGCTGAGCTATACCCCCGCTTGATGAGTACTTTAAAAAGTGGCTTCACTTTCAAAGCCGTTACATTATATATCTAAATAAGCTAACGTCAATAATTTTTTAAAAATTTTTTAACTAATTTCTATCTCAATTTAATACACGCAATCAAGATATGAAAAAATAGCTTATTTATGCGTTTTGTATGAACTGGATTATTTGAAAAGATTTTGTAATTTTTTGGAGAATTTATAATCAACGGGAGCTCCCGTGGATCAGAAAATTAAATCAGAATACCTTTGGTATGATCAATTTCGTGCTGAATGATTTGAGCGGTATAACCTTTAAATACCATAGTATGAGATGAGAAGTCCTTCATCTGGAAACGTACTTTAATGGTTTTATATCTTGTAGCTTCTCTTTTACCGTCTAAAGACATGCAGCCTTCCATTACCTTGTACTCTTTATTGGTTTTGATAATTTCAGGATTGAACATTACCCAGAAGTAGCCTTCGTTATTAAAAGCAATGATACTTTTGTTAACACCAATCATGTTTGCAGCTAAACCCACACACTCGTGCTGATGAGCTTTTAGAGTATCGATTAAATCATCGCCTACTGATACATCCTCAGGTGTTGCAGGTTCAGCCACCTGAGCTAAAAAGGCCTCGTCTTTAATAATTTCTTTAATCATAAGTCCTCAATTATTTCTTTTTATTCAGAGCACGCAATGAACGCGCATTAAAGATTACATTTTCCATAGACTCTAGCATCTGATGAGCAGACTCTGGCAGTCCCTGATAGATAAGACTGAATAGTACAGCTCCTGCTAAAAGGAATAAACTCAAAAGCTTTAGAATACCTGCATGGTGAAGAGTGTTATCAAAGAAGTAGATACCAATCATTAAAAATGCCACGTTAGCAAGCAGAATCAGGGTAAGACCTAATTCTCTGCCTTTTGCAGGTAAAAGCTCTGGCACTACAGCAAACAAAAATGTGTTTGCAAAGATTACAGAGCAGAATACGAACAGCAGAATTGAGATGGCAACAACTGCCGGTCCAAATCCAGGAAGCAGTGTTAAATTCAGCAGATACATTATAAGAATTGAAATAACATTAAGAATACTAGTAACTGTAAGCAGCTTTTTTCTTCCTACCTTATCAATCAGGAAGAACACTAACAGATTAGCGATAAATGCAACTAAAAGAGCAATTCTTAAAATATCAAAATCAACCTCATTTACGCCATAGTAAATCTTTTTGCCAACAGCTGCATCAAAGGTTCTGATAAGCTCCATTGATTCATATGGCAGAATTGACATACCAGCAAGGTGAGCTGATATCACCACAAAAAGCATGAACCAGAGTAATGATCTGTAAACTGAGTTTCTAAAGAAAAGACTTANACCACGCTCTTCGCCTAAAACAGATTCATTGATAGCGGCAAGCTCTTTNGCTGCCTCTGCTGTATTTAATCTTAATCTTATAAGAACATTAAGTGCCTTATCTGATGCATCGGTAAGAGCTAGCCANCGAGGGCTTTCAGGAAGGATTAGGTAGGCTACCANAAGCAGGATTAAAACCATACCGGTCATTATACTTACAAGTACAATTCCGTTTGTAGGAATAACATCCTTTAAAAAGATAGCGATAATAACGCCTAAGGTTAAAAAGCTTCCGAGTAAAGAGCAGCACTGNCCTCTGTGAGCTGCAGGTGCAATTTCAGTTATATAGCACAATGCAGTTAAAAGATANGTACCAAAACATACACCCACAGCAAACTCAGCAATGAAAAGCGTACTGAATGTTGGAGCTAGAATCGATGTTGAAAGACCTAATACACCTACACCGAAACTGCCTAAAATTGTAAGCACACGACCTGTTTCGNAAGCTAATCTTCCGCCTAAAAAAACNCCTACAAACATACCTAATAAAAAGGTGCTGAAGATACTGTCAAAGTTGTAGATTTCAAGCATGAACACGTTGATTAAACGCACTTTAATAGACACTAAAGAGCCTAGATTAAATCCGAAAATGCTCGACATAATGGCTACAAGTCCAATATACAGATAGACACCGTGGATTTTATGGAATGGTTTGCTGTTTTTACTCATTGTGCACAAATGCTTTATGTGAATGCTTAATAAAATTATTGTAATTCGTTTTACCAGAAAACGCGATATTTTTACAATATTTTTTTCTTTTCAAATTAAATTAAGTAGTCTTCAAAACAGCCTTTCAATCTTATTGTCACAATTGTGTCTGATTCCTTGTAATAAAGCACATAGAGCCTTAAAATATACGCATTACGTTAAAATTAGGAGTATTAACTTGTTTGCTCAAACCTGTATAAGTGCTGGTGCAAGAGTATTAAAGGAAGAAGCTAAAGCTCTTCTTGATCTGGTACCAACCATTGATGATAATTTTGTAAAAGCTTGCAAAATTATGTTAGACACCAAAGGCAAGGTTATTTTAACCGGTGTAGGTAAATCAGGACACGTAGCCACAAAGATTGCATCTACCCTTGCAAGTACAGGCACTCAGTCATTCTTCGTGCAGGCAGGTGAAGCAGCTCACGGCGATTTAGGTATGATTGGTAAGGAAGACAGTGTCATTGCCATTTCCAATTCAGGTGAAGGCTCAGAGCTTAAGATCCTAATTCCGATTTTAAAAAGACGTCAGATCCCTCTAATTGCTATTACAGGTAATATTGACTCATCACTTGGCAAGGCAGCAAATGTTACCTTATCAGCTCATGTAGAGCGTGAGGCCTGTCCACTGAATCTTGCTCCAACATCAAGTTCAACTGCCGAACTTGTAATCGGTGATGCCCTTGCTGTAGCTTTAATTGAAGCTCGTGGCTTTACCGAGAAGGATTTTGCTCTAAGTCATCCAGGTGGAGCTTTAGGTCGCAGACTTTTAGTTCACTGCCAGGACATCATGCACAGAGGTTCTGAGATCCCTGTTGTTAAAGATGATGTATCTTTAAAAGATGCCTTATTTGAGATGACTCAGAAGACTTTAGGCTTTATCTGCATCGTTAATGAAGATCATACCTTAGTTGGTGTTTACACCGATGGTGATTTAAGACGTTCTTTAGAAAAAGGCGCTACAATTCAGACTCCAATCAGGGAGCTGATGAGCACCACTGTTCGCGGTATCGTAAAACAGGATACCCTAGCTGCCGATGCTTTAGCTTTAATGCACAATTTAAAGATTAACTCATTAGTTGTAACTGATGATAACAACCACCCTATCGGTGCATTCAATCTTCATGATTTAATGCGCGCAGGCATTATTTAATCAAGGATTTTAAATATGAGCCACGATTTATCATCTCTGACTAAAGCAAAAGTTACCGTTGTAGGNGATGTTATGCTAGACAGTTACTGGGTAGGTCCTAGTAACCGTATCTCACCTGAGGCACCTGTTCCTGTTGTTAANATTAACACTAAAGAGAACCGCGCNGGNGGTGCAGCAAACGTTGCTATCAACATTACAAGCCTTGGTGCAAAATGTAATCTTATCGGTATTGTAGGTGAGGATAAAAACGCAGAGATCTTAGAAAAACTTGTAAGACAGTGNGATATANCTCCTAGCTTNGTAATCTCAAAAGAACAGCCTACCATTACCAAGCTTAGAATTCTAAGCCGCAATCAGCAGCTGCTCCGTCTTGATTTTGAAGAGGATTTATTAACTGCTGATGATAAGGATTTACTAGAAACTTTTAACAGATCAATTGATGAATCAAAGGTTGTTATTTTCTCAGACTACGGCAAAGGTACTCTTCACAGCGTTAAAAAGATGATTGAGCTTTGCAATGAGAAAGGAGTCTACTCTTTAGTTGATCCTAAAGGTACAGATTTTTCAAAGTATGAGGGTGCTACCCTGCTTACCCCTAACATTTCCGAATTTGAGGCTGTTGCAGGTAAGGTAAAAGATAATGCCGATCTTGAGGCAAAAGCGCTGTCTTTAATTGAGAAATTCAAGCTAAAGATGCTTCTTGTTACTCGTTCTGAGGATGGCATGTCTCTTGTAAGATCTGGCATGGAAACAGTTCATCTTCCAACCTACGCTCGTGAAGTTTTCGATGTGACAGGTGCAGGTGATACTGTAATCGGTACTTTAGGTACCTGCCTTGCAGCAGGACACGATATTGTAACTGCCTGTGAGTACGCAAACAGCGCAGCTGGTATTGTTGTAGGTAAGATTGGTACATCAACAGTATCCCCTGAAGAGCTTATGAACGCCTTAGGTCTTAAAGACTGCAACTCAACATCAAGCATCCTCTCTGAAGAGGAATTATGCAGAGTTGTTAAACAGCTTCAGAGTCAGGGCCAAAAGATTGTAATGACCAACGGCTGCTTTGATATTATCCACCCAGGTCATGTAACTTATCTTGAGCAGGCAAGAGCTTTAGGTAACAAACTTGTTGTTGCTGTAAACTCTGATGATTCTGTACAGAGATTAAAAGGTCCTACAAGACCTATCGTAAAGCTTGAAGACAGAATGAAGGTTCTTGCAGGTTTAAGCTGTGTGGATTATGTAGTTCCATTTAGCGAGGATACCCCAGAGCGTTTAATCACTAACGTTCTGCCTGATATTCTAGTTAAAGGCGGTGATTACACTGTTGAGCAGATTGCAGGTCACAAGCAGGTTCTTAAAAACGGTGGTCAGGTAATTATCATTCCATTTGTTGATGGTTGCTCTACTACAAACATCGTTAAAAAGATTCAGTCAACAAAATAATCCTTTCAATATATATACTTTTTATGAAATTAGTGTATGCTAATTAGCATATGCTAATTCATGTTATTAGCCATATGTTTTCTTTTAACCTGAAGATAATATTATGGAAAACCAGTCAATTACTATCAATCCTGGCATCACTAAAATCGAACCTAATATTGCCAATACTCTTATTGAATCCAATCAGTGTCTTTTAATTGATGTACGAGAGAATGATGAATATGAGCAAGGATATGTTCCACCTGCTATAAACCTTTCAGTAAGTAGTTTTGATAGTGAGCATCTTAATAAGGTGGCACCTGATAAGGCAAAACCTGTAATACTCTACTGCAGAAGCGGCAGACGCTCAGCTGAGGCTGCTCTAATGATGAAAGCTTTAGGATACTACTACATCCTTGATATGGGGGGTATCTCCTCCTGGCCTTATACCACCGTAAGAACTTAACATATTATTTCCTTTCCTTAAAACTATAACCTTTGCCATTGAATGAAGTGTAATTCTTCCTTCAATCACCTGTAATTTCATCAGAATTGATGAACCATTGCATGCTTATGTTCACTTTATTCAGAATACCAACTCTCTTCGCTTTTGAAGTTTTAGATGGTCATTTTCATTTGTGCAGACGAAAAAAAACCTAGATCCGAAGATCTAGGTTTCTTATCAATTATGCGTTACGAATTACTTAACGTCCTGGCTCTTTAAGTTCCAGATGTCACGTGCGTAATCGTGTATTGATCTATCTGATGAGAAGATACCCATGGTAGCTGAATTTAACATTGCAGCCTTTGCCCAGCGGCTCTTATCCTTGAACAGCTCCTGAGCACGCTCGTGAGCCTGCTTGTAAGATGCGAAGTCTGCTAGAACTAAGAATGGATCACCACCGTTTAGTAATGAGTTCTTAATTGAAGATAAAGCACCTGGCTGACCTGGTGTGAAGTAATCAGTATCTAACCAGTCAATTACTGACTTCAACTCGTGGTCTGCATTGTAGTAGTCCCATGAATTGTAACCAGAAGCCTTTAAGCTCTGAACTTCTTCTACAGATAAACCGAAGATGATGTTGTTCTCGATACCAGCCTTCTCAACGATTTCGATGTTTGCGCCGTCCATAGTACCTAAGGTTAAAGCACCGTTCATTGCAAACTTCATGTTAGAAGTACCTGAAGCCTCATAACCAGCTGTTGAAATCTGCTCAGAGATATCAGCTGCAGGAATGATCTTCTCAGCTAGAGATACACGGTAGTTAGGTAAGAATACAACCTTTAACTTACCCTTGATGCGTAAGTCGTTGTTGATCTTCTCGCCAACTGCATTGATAGCGTAAATGATATCTTTAGCTAAAGTATATGCAGGAGCTGCCTTTGCACCGAAGATGAATACCTGAGGTACTACATCTCTATCTGGGTTCTCTAATAGGCTCTTGTATAGAGATAAGATGTATAGAAGATTTAAATGCTGTCTCTTGTACTCGTGAAGACGCTTTACCTGTACGTCGAACATTGCATTTGGATCAACTTCTACGCCAACTAATTCCTTGATGGTCTTAGCTAGAACAACCTTGTTATCATGCTTAATCTGCATGAAGCGTTCCTGGTAGTCCTTCTTATCAGCAAAGTCTTTTAGCTTCTCGCATAGATCTAGGTCTAAAGGCCAATCCTTGCCTGAAACCTCATTGTATAGATCTGCTAAGCCCTTGTTACATGCTAATAACCAGCGGCGTGGAGTTACACCGTTTGTTACGTTGCAGAACTTGTTAGGCCATAACTCTGCATACTCTGGGAATAAGTCTGACTTAACTAGCTTAGAGTGGATCTTAGCTACGCCGTTAACTCTGCCTGAAGTGATAACGCAAAGGTTTGCCATGCGAACCATACGGCACTGGCCTTCTTCGATGATTGAAAGCTTTTCTTTAATCTCGTTGTTGCCTGGCCACTTCTTCTCAACAACGTCGTTTAAGAAGTGATAGTTGATCTCGTAGATGATCTCTAAGTGACGTGGTAATAACTTCTCAAAGAGGTATACAGGCCACTTCTCTAATGCTTCTGGTAATAGAGTGTGGTTGGTGTAGTTGAAGCTCTTTGAGGTGATATCCCAAGCTGCGTCAAATGATAAGCCTTCCTCATCGATAAGTAATCTCATTAACTCTGGGATTGCGATGGTTGGGTGGGTATCATTTAACTGAATTGCAATCTTGTTTGCAAAATCAGAGAAATCGTGGTGATGAGTTCTGTTGTAACGACGTAAAATATCGCGTAATGAACATGCACAGAAGAAGTACTGCTGTGTTAAACGTAACTCTTTACCAGCTTCTGTTGAATCGTTAGGGTATAGAACCTTTGATACAGTCTCTGCAAGTGACTTTTCAGCCTGTGCATCAACGTAACCGCCAGCATTGAATACGTCCCAGTTGAACTGCTCAGTTGAACGTGATTCCCATAGACGTAGAATTGCAACTGATGAACCGCGGTAACCAACTACTGGAATATCCCAAGGCACACCTTTAATGATGCTTGAAGGATGCCATACTGAAGTTACTGAACCATCTGGACCAGTCTGCTTCTCGATGTAACCACCTAGTGGTACGTTCTGTACTGACTCTGGACGGCATACTTCCCATGGGCAGCCGTACTCACGCCATGAATCTGGACGCTCAACCTGCTTGCCGCCACGGACTTCCTGACGGAATAAACCGTTCTCATAGTGAAGACCATAGCCTACACATGGGTACTTGCAAGTTGCAAGAGAATCCATGAAGCAAGCTGCTAGACGACCTAGACCGCCGTTACCTAGAGCCATATCTGGCTCTTCTTCACAAACTTCGTTGATATCTAGACCAAGCTCTTTTAATGCATCACGTGCAATATCGAACTTCTCTAGGTTGGTTAGATTGTTAACAGTCAATCTACCCATTAAAAATTCTGCTGATAAATAGTGAACTGCACGTGTGTCGTTCTTAGCGTGAGTTTCCTGGGTGTCAGTTAGACGACCGAAGATTTCCTCGTTGCAAGAAGCAACAACTGCCTGCCACCAAGCTAGCTTGCTAGCCTTTTCTGGAGAGGTACCAATAGTGGTACGTAGGTGATTTAAAACTGCACCCTTGAAAGCTTCAACCTTTGAAGCGTAATCTGAAGTTGCAGGTACATTACTATTGCAAGTCTTTGCAACAGTTTTCTTTTGGGTATTTTTAACTACCATAAAATTATTTCCTCATTAACTCCCAACAATTCAATTCTAGCAAATTAAAAAAAAGTGATCATGCTCTATTTTTTACACAATATTAAACCAAAATTGCAGAAATTAAAAACGAAGTTCCTCTGGAATGGGTAAATTTTTATCGAGTTCCTTTGGTTTTTGAGCTGATTTGCCTTCTTTATATGCTTTCATACCCATTACCCATGCAAGAAGCTGTGCTACAGCTTTAAAAAGACCACGTGGAATTTCTGTATCTAACTCTGTAGTATAGTATAAAGAACGTGATAGTGGGGGGATAGGTATTACCGGAACATTAGATTCACGGGCAATTTCCTTGATTTTTTCTGCAATCTCATCAATACCCTTGGCAACCACAATAGGTGCTGTAGAGCCATCTACATCATAAGATAAGGCTACAGCATAGTGAGTTGGGTTTGTTACCACAACATCAGCCTCAGGAACTTTCTGCATCATACGTCTTGCAGCCATCTGGTACTGCATCTGCTTAATCTTACCTTTAATCTGAGGGTTACCTTCAGAGTCCTTATACTCATCTTTCACTTCCTGCTTTGACATGCGAAGCTGGCGAATATAGTGCCATTTCTGATAAGGAACATCTAAAAGTACAATAGGAAGCATTGCACAGACAATAATCAGCATTAGGTGGAATAAAAGATATATACCGCGTCTGATGGCTGCATTCGAGTCGAGAAATGATAATGCCATAAGCTCAGAGAACTTACCGCTTAGTGCAAAATAACAGAAGGTTCCAATAAATGAAACCTTTAATATACCTTTTATAAGCTCAATGATTGAGTTTATAGAAAAGATCCTGCCAAGACCTGTTACCGGATTTAATTTATTGAATTTTGGCTTCAATGCTTCCTGAGAGAAGTTATAACCGCCAATAAAAATCGCCCCGATAATTGCGCAGACAAATACGATTGATGAAATACCTATTAAAGGTATGGCAATACATTTGATGTTTTCAATGAAGATTCGACGGAATTCGTCGGTTGAAAAGGNCTGCTCTCTTGTTAAGGTAAAGCTGTTAAACATTACCTGCTGCATGCCACGNCCTAAAAAGCCTGAAAAGATCCAGATAGCTAAAACACCNGCAAACAACACAAAAAAAGTGCCNGCTTCCTTTGAACGAGGAACCTGACCTTTTTTTCTGGCATCATCTAATTTTTTGCCAGTCGGTTGTTCTGTTTTGTCGTCGCTATCTGCCATCTGTTATCACTTTTTATTCTAGAACTTCAGCCTTATCGCCGTTGTTTTCAAGCCACTGACGTCTGTCAGCTGCTCTCTTTTTAGATAAAAGCATATCCATTAAGGCAAAGGTGTTTTCATTTGCCTCTGTATCAAGTGTAAGCTGCATCAGTCTTCTAGACTGAGGAGCAAGAGTAGTCTCTCTTAACTGAGATGGATTCATCTCACCAAGACCTTTAAAGCGCTGGATCTTGATGTTTTCTTTTTTGACACCTTTTCTTAGAAGCTGCTTCTGCTTAATTTCAAGCTCGTTATCATCTAAGGCATATTCTTTAATCTTGCCAGAATCAATTCTGTACAGTGGAGGACATGCCACATAGATATGACCTTCACGAACAAGTCTTGTAAAGTGCTTTACGAATAATGCGCATAAAAGAGTACCGATGTGTAAACCGTCTGAATCAGCATCGGCTAAAATACAGATCTTGTTGTAACGAAGACCATCTAGGGTATCGCTGTCAGGCTCTACGCCAATGGTAATAGAGATTGCTCTGATTTCCTCTGAGCCTAGAGCTTCTGATGCTGATACTTCCCAGGTATTTAAAATCTTACCGCGAAGAGGCAGAATTGCCTGATAACTTGACTCACGTGCCTGACGGGCAGAGCCTCCTGCTGAATCACCCTCTACAATAAAGAGCTCACTTCTGCTTGAGTCAGTTGATGTACAGTCTACAAGTTTTCCNGGAAGCGCAGGTCCNCGAGAGACCTTTTTACGCTCTACAACCTTTGCTGAGGCTTCTCTGCTCTTTGCAGATTCAATAATAAGATTGGCAATTACAGTTGCCTTATCAACATTAGAGTTTAGCCATAATGAGAATCTGTCTGAAATGATACCCTCGACAATTGAAGCAATATGTCTTGAAGACAGCTTCTCTTTAGTCTGACCAGCAAACTGAGGGTCGCCCATTTTAAGTGACAGAACAAAAGAGCAACGTGACCAGACATCATCTGCTGTAAGCTTAAGGTTACGTGGCAGAAGATTATGTAAATCGCAGAACTCTCTTATTGCATTGGTAAGACCTGATCTGAAACCATTTACGTGTGTACCGCCATCTACAGTTGGAATAAGGTTTACAAATGACTCACCTGTAGTGGTGCTGCCAGAGCCTTCCATTTCCCATGCAACAGCCCATTCAAGCTCTTCATCTTCGGTTTTTACAAGACCGAAGAATGGAGGGTTAGGTTCAATGGTTCTGCCAGACACACTAGCTGTCAGATAATTCTGAAGATTACCGCTGTATGACCAGGTGTCACTGGTGTTATGGACTCTGTCCTCAAATGTAATGGTAAGACCCTGACATAAAACAGCCTTTGCCTTTAAAAGGTGTTTTAAAAGAGCAACATCAAATTTCGGATCATCAAAATAAGGCTCATCTGGCCAGAAATGTACGCATGTACCGGTATTTTTTTTGGCACAGGTATCGACCTTTGTTAAATCCTGAGTCTTCTGTCCCTGTTCATAGGTAAGCTCATAAACACAGCCTTCTCTTTTGATTCTTGCTATAAGCTTTTTTGATAGAGCGTTTACTACAGAAACACCTACNCCGTGCAGACCGCCTGAGAATTTATAGTTGTCAGAATTAAACTTACCGCCGGCATGAAGCTTGGTCAGGATAAGTTCAATTGCAGGGATCTTTTCCACTGGATGAAGATCAACTGGCATACCACGACCATTATCAGTTACAGATAATGAGTTGTCTTCATAGAGTACAACGTTAATTAGGTTTGCAAANCCTGCTACTGCCTCATCAACACTGTTATCAATGACCTCCATACCCAAATGATTTGGATTCTGGGTATCAGTGTACATTCCAGGTCTGCGTCTTACAGGCTCAAGACCTTTTAAGACTTCAATTGAGGCACCATTGTAGTTATTTGTATTATCAGTCATAGTGATTTTTTAATTGTTATAGTATCGTTTTTTAATTCCTGATTATCTTAACATAATGCACAAAATTAAGAATAAAATACGCTTCCTTTTGTGAAATTATGTACTAATTTTCTTAGATTAATGTTTATAATTTATAGTACAGATCCATAAGGATTATTCAGTTTGTGGATGATTTTATGTTAAAAATGAAATTAGCAGTCTCATGCCTTTTATGCTCNGGNCTGTTGCTAGGATGTACATCATCAAATTCGCCCCTTACCGTTTTAAACACAATTAAATGGCAGGGCAGCGTTTATGTCGGTTTTGACTATTATGATGAAGGCAAACCTTTTGTTGATGACAATACCTATGTTAAATGGTTCCCTGACGGATATTTCAAGGCAAAACAGGCCTGTGCCGACATGTACTTTTCTGATGTGATTGAAGGTGACAAGGTTTCAACTCTTGAAGGTGAGCTTGATGATAAAGGCAGGCTTATAAATGGCCAGGTGTTTCGTCGCTACCAGTGTATCCTGCCACACGTTCAGTTTTAGATTTTAAAAGTCACTTTTGCGCGTAGGCCGTGAGGCTTTCTGTTTTCAAGCGAAATTGTGGCTTTTAGCTCTTCACAGGCTGACTTAACAATTGATAAACCAAGTCCTGTGCCCTCAATTTTTGCAGTATCCCCACCTACTCTATAGAAAACGTTGAACACTTTATTCAGATCATCTGTACTGATGCCAGGACCTGTATCATCAATGATTAAAGTNATGCTGTGCTCTTCTTTAACCACAGACATATCGCACTGACCGTGCTCATNGGTGTATTTAAGAGCATTGCTTACAAGATTTGAAATAACTGTTTTAACTAACGCCCTGTCAGAACNNAGATTTTCTCTGCACTCACCTACAAGACCTAAATCAATGTCCTTTTTATCAGCTAAAGAGCCTAATTCATCGATTACCTCAACATATAAATCCTTAATATCAAATGTTGAGAGCACAAGCTCTTTACTGCATTGTGAGCGGGCGTATGCAAGTAAGTCATTTGTCAGTTTTCTCTGACGGGAGATGGCAATCTTAAGCTGTGAGAGTTTTTCTGATTCACTCTCTGTCATTAAATCCNCTTTTAAGGCCTGTGCCTGAAGAGAGATAGCTGTAAGCGGAGTTCGAAGCTCGTGCGCTGCATCTGCTATAAAACGTCTTTCATTATCTAGAGCCTGTGAGGTTTTATTAAATAAGGAGTTGATTGATTCAATAAAGACATCAAGCTCTGATGGTAATTTTGCAGCCTCAACAGGGGTAAGATCACTTTCTTTTCGTAAATCAAGCTCTCTTGCCAGACGCTTTACCGGAATAAAGATAAGATTTACAAAAATGATTATTGATGGAATATAAATGGCAATCAGAATTAAAAACTCTATGAATGAGGTAATTAAAGATTTACGCACATAGTCTGCCATTAGAGAAAAAGGTCTTGCAACNACAAAACGAACGCCCATTTTATTAGTTGCAACATACGCACGTACGCGCCTNTCATGAATTAAAACAGAATATAAACCGTCATCAATTCCAATAGGGAAATAGAATNGCTCCCCCGGCTGCGANTATAAAGGCGCAATAATGATTTCCTGATGCTTATCAAAGAGATCATTTAACGATGGAATCGGTAAAAATGAATCTGAAAAGGCATGATTCTGCACGATGAGATTTCCGTGAATATCTCGGAAAATTCTTCTTTTAATTGCAGGGCCTTTCCATGATTTAGGCAGAATAACATCATAGTTGATGATTACGTTTGCAATCTGCGCAAGCTCCTCATCAACAAAGATACTCATTTCGTTCATGGCATTGTTATAGTTTCTGTAACAGCTAAAAGCTGTATAGACGACGCCAATAACCGCCATGACAACGCATAGTTTGAAGCGTAAAGAACGGATTAACTTTCCTTTATTACCTTCCAACCTACACCTCTGACATTTTTAATGTTACCTGAACCTATTTTCTTTCTTAAATTATGAATGATAAATTCAATGGCATTTGATTCAACTTCCTCACCAAAAGCATAGATTTTATCTTCTAAAGTTTCACGGGACAAAACAGCTCCAGGACGTCTTAACAAAGCCTCTAAAAGTGCATACTCGCGTGCTGTCAGAAGCTGAATCTGAGATTTACCCTCTTCATCCTTTACTTTAACCTCATGAGTTAACGGATCTAAGGTTAAGGTTCCGTTAGATAAGGTCACAACATCTGAATTTGCAACAGAGCGTCTTGTTACGGCACGAATACGGGCTAAAAGCTCAGTCAGATCAAATGGCTTTACCACATAATCGTCAGCACCAATATCAAGTCCCTGAACTCTGTCATCAATACCGTCACGGGCGGTGATAATAATTATAGGTACCTTAATACCATCGGCTCGCCATTTTTTCAGAAGTTTTACTCCATCCATACCTGGCAGACCAAGATCTAAAAGGACACAATCATAGCTTATATCCTTTGGAGCATATAAAGCCTGATTGCCATCGGCTATACAATCTACGGCATAAGCATTTGACTTAAGACCGCTTTCAATGGCGTTTGAAATTAAAGTGTCATCTTCTACAAGAAGTATTCGCATAGTCTTTCCTTTTTTTATTATTCTATTCTGACAGAAAACTCTTAGCTAAAAATTTGATAACCGCTTATATATCTGTAGATGTTTTCTTTTCTGATGTAACTCTTTTCTTTAATAACTATTTTATGACTTTTTAAAGAAATCTAAAATTACAGGAACTTTGCTTTCAAAGTTTTCATAGGTGTGAGAGCCGCCATCCTCTACAGAAACATTCAGATCTTTAAAGAAATTCAAAGCTATGTTGTAATCTAAAACCTCATCGCCTTTCTGCAGAAAAACAATTGTTTTATCTTTTCTGTAATGAATAAGTGTCTTCTCTTTTTCTTTTAGGAAGGTAACAACATCATCTGTCACCATAAACTCATTGCCAGTATCAAAGTTCTTTAATGGAACTTTGATTAAATTGTTTTCTCTGCAGAAATCATATGGAGTAAGACATGGGTTTACAAGGGCTGCCTTAACGTTGTATTTAATGGATAAAAGAAGCGCAAGAAAACCGCCTAAGGAGCTTCCTACAAGACATACCTCCTGTCCTCTATCCTCTACGTTTTCAACAAACTGACACAGGCTGAAATATGCAAGCTTTATATCATCTGGAAAATCAAGTGACAGAACTGGTGTATCAGGAGAGAGCTTTTCAGTCTCTTTAGCTAAAATGGTAGCTTTTCTTGCTTTTGAACTTGTCTGAAATCCGTGTAAATATGCAATTATCATCAGTAACCTTCAACATCGGTGTTTGGAATAAATATATTGTCCTTTAATCTATATACTACTGTATCTACAGTACCATTTGGATTAAAGTTTAAATATCTCCAGCCCGGTGCAAGGTTATCGAGTGCAAAATCATTGGATTTTGGAGTGAACTGAATTGATGTTGATGGTGTGGCAATATAACGTATACCGCGCACTGTTTCATCAAATTCCTGATGGATGTGTCCGGTTACAACAGCCTTCACACCGTTGATTCTGTGAATGTAGGTATTAAACTCATCAAAGTTATGCATGGTCTGTGTATCAAGCCAACGTGAACCTACAAGCATTGGCATGTGATGAACTAAAAGACACATGTGCTGCTCTGGAGATCTGTTAGAGCAGAAAGCTGCATAATCAAGCTGCTTTCTCTGGATCCAGCCATGAGGCACTGCGTATACTTCTGAGTTTAAAAACACAAACTGCCATTTAGGGGTGATTACGTTTTTAGCGATGTTTACACCAAGATCTTCAAAGACCCTATACATTAAAGGACCATCATCATGGTTGCCTGGCAGNAAGAATACAGGTTTTTCTAAAATAGAAATCTGTTTTGCAAAGTGCTGATAGGATTTGACTGAGTAGTCCTGAGAGATATCACCTGTAAAAGCGATAAAATCATAATCAAAATGTTGTTCTTTAATAGCATTAACAACAGCTTCAAAGCTTTTTGCAGTATTTACACCTAATAAATCTTTTTCATCATCAGCAAAAAGGTGACAGTCGGTTAACTGTAATACCCGAACAGTACCGTCATCGCTTTTTGGTGTAAAGTATCTAGGAGCCATAAATTCACTACAAGTTGCTAATTACAATTAGAATAACGATAAACATTTTATAAGAAATGCAACTAAGATAAATTAACAAGACTCTCATTTTCAGAAATTTATGTAAAAATCCAGTCTCTTTAAATCTGCTAAAATAAATTTAAGCAGATCATCAGGTTACTTGTCTTTTATATATTTTATCGACTGTTATTAGCAATATATTTTACCAATATGTGATAAATCAATCAATATTACGCAAACGATTGTGTAATTGCGCTTTTATGCAGCTTTAAATACATTAAAGATAACATGGCAATAGCATTATGAATGCGACCGTTTTCCACCTGCATATAGGCGTCATCAAACTTTGCCTTGAAAATTCTGATGTCCTCACCATCTGATGCAAGGCCACCGTGCTCTCCTAGCTTTGATAAATCTGCTTTTGCAATGTATACAGTGACCTTCTCTGATATTCCGCCAGGTGATGGCAGTATTGATGAGATTAAATGCAGATCTCTTTCTTTAATCTCAAGACCAATCTCCTCTTTTACCTCTCGGACAGCAGCCTGAATCTCACTTTCGCCACTGTCTACCATACCGGCTACAATCTCGATTAGCCATGGGCTTTGCGGATCATTTAGAGCACCNGGTCTGAACTGCTCAATTAANGCTACTTCATCTGTTTTAACATCATATATAAGAATGCCTACAGCATTAGCGTCACGCTCAAATATCTCTCTTGTGAAAACCTGTGACTGAGTACCATCGAATCTTTTGTAGGAAAGCTGATATTCATCGATTGCAAAGTACTTTTTAAAGATCCTTTCCTTTTTGTGAATATTTACATCTTTAATGGTGAAACGTGGTGAGAATAAATTATCATCTGTCATTTTATAAGCCTTCTTTTCTTGTAAAATAGCTATAGCTTACAGGAGATATATATTATGCAAAAGTTGCTTTTAAAAAATGCTTTATTAGTAACTCCAAATCGTATTATACGAAATGATTTACTTATTGAAGGCAGCCTTATTTCAAAAATTGATAACAATATCAGTGATGCAGACGCAAAAGTAATCGATTGCCATGAATTTATAGTTATGCCAGGTCTTATTGATGATCATGTTCATTTCAGAGAGCCTGGTATGACTAAGAAAGCTTCTATCTACTCTGAATCAAGAGCTGCTGTTTTAGGCGGTGTTACAAGTTATCTTGATATGCCTAACAATAATCCNGCTACCACATCACTNGAGCTTTTAAACAATAAAAAAGCTATTGCNAGAAAAGANTCAGTTGCAAACTACGGNTTCTACCTAGGAGCTAGTGATGATAATNTTGATGAGATTAAAAATGCTCCTGTAAAGGAGATTGCAGGTATCAAGGTTTTCATGGGATCATCAACTGGTAATCTTTTAGTTGATGACCAGGAAAGATTAGGCAGAATCTTTGAAAGTGCACGTACCATCATTGCCCTTCACTGTGAGGATACAGCTACTATTCTTGCAAATGAAAAGATAGCAAAAAATACCTATGGTGATGATGTGCCATTCTCAATGCACCCTATTATCCGCAGCAGAGATTGCTGTATTAAATCCACTCAGAGTGCAATTAAAATTGCTCTTGAAACTGGTGCTCGTATTCATATCATGCATATTTCAACTGCTCAGGAAGTTGAAATGCTCAAGAACTATATGTTCGGTAATGTAAAGACCCGTCAGATTTCTGGTGAAGCATGCATTCCTCACCTGTTCTTCTCTGAATGTGACTATGAGTCAAAGGGGGCTTTTCTAAAGTGTAATCCTGCTGTAAAGACAGAGCTTGACAGACTTGCTGTATCAAATGCAGTTGAAGCAGGTATTCTTACAACTGTAGGTACCGATCATGCTCCTCATGAGCTTGCAGTAAAACAGGGTACATACTTTAAGTGTGCCTCAGGTTTACCTTCAGTTCAGTTCTCACTGCTTGCATTACTTGAGATGTGGCGCCGTAAGGAACTTACCTTAGAGACTATTGCTAAAGTTACAAGCACTAATGTTGTCGAGCGCTTTAGAATTAAGAATCGTGGTGCTATTGTTGAGGGTAATTACGCTGATCTTGCAATTATCAATCCAAATAAGAGTACTGCCGTTTCAAAAGATCTGATTGCTTCATCCTGCAAGTGGTCTCCTTTTGAGGGCACCCGCTTTGGTTCAAGCGTAGTTCACACCATTGTAAACGGTAATCTTGTGGTGGAAAACGGCGCACTTGTAAGTGATGCTGCAGGTCTTGCACTAGAATACGACCGTTAATTCGATATATCTCCTGAGTTATTCTCAGGAGATCATTTCAGAGTCAAATCATTAAAACAAATATTACTGATAATGAAGCCATTAGGCTATTCTTCTGGAACTGTTCTATCCTTAACTTTACCATTTTTTTCAAATGTGCAATCCAGATCTTTTCTATAGATTAACTATACCACTATTTTTTAGTGTTGAAATATTTTATTGGTATATTTTATATTTATATATGTTTTTTCTGCTTAAATATCTTTTCTAAGCAAGAGAAAATGAAACTTAAAGAACAGATATGAGTGTTTGAAGAAATAAAAATCGACACCTGCACTTATGATTACCTTAGGCTGGTACATGCAGAATTTTACAGTTGCAAAATTGGATGAGAATTTTCGATATGGAGTCAATTATGATGAAAAACCTCGTTATCAATCATTATGCTCAATAACAAGGTTCTTACTAAAACAGACTTTTAATAGATTGTGCTTCAGCTCTTATGGAAGCATAAAGCCAATCTTCTTGTAAACATCGTCTAAAGTCTTCTGTGCGCGCTCTGATGCCTTTAGAGCACCTTCTTTTAGAACTTCACGCAGATAGCCTTCATCAGCAAGTAACTCCTTGTAACGGCTCTGGATTGGCTCTAGTAATGATACTAGTGCATCACCAACATCGCACTTGAAGGTACCGTACATCTGGCCCTTATACTGCTCTACAAGCTCATCAATTGACTTGCCATTACATGCAGATAAGATCTCCAGAAGATTTGATACGCCAGGCTTGTTCTCCCAGTCGTACTTGATTACTGGTGGATTATCACTGTCAGTTACAGCTTTCTTCATCTTCTTGATGATTGACTTAGGATCTTCTAGGATTCTGATAACGTTGTTCTGGTTGTCATCAGACTTTGACATCTTTTTAGTAGGCTCCTGTAATGACATAACACGAGCTCCAGCTTTAGGGAAATAGCCCTCTGGTAATACAAAAGTATCACCATAGATGTTGTTAAAGCGAGTTGCAATATCACGGGTAATTTCAATATGCTGTTTCTGATCGTCGCCTACTGGAACCAGGTTTGCCTGATATAAAAGAATATCGGCTGCCATCAGTACAGGATAGTCAAAAAGACCTGCAGTTACATTGTCTGCATAACGCTTTGACTTGTCTTTGTACTGTGTCATACGGTTTAACTCACCTACCTGGGTATAGCAGTTTAATACCCATGATAACTGGCAGTGAGCAGGTACGTGTGACTGTAGGAAGATAGTGCTCTTTTTAGGATCGATACCTGCAGCTAGGAAAATTGCTAAGGTATTTAAAGAGCGCTCTAATAATTCTTTTGGATCCTGACGAACGGTGATGGCATGCTCATTTACCACACAGTAAATGCACTCATACTCATCCTGTAATTTCACCCAGTTACGTAAAGAGCCAATATAATTACCAACGGATAATTCACCTGAAGGCTGAATACCACTGAAGATGATCTTTTTGGACATTTTTTTCCTTATCCTTTTAAACGTTTGATTAAATCTCTAAGCTCATTAAAGCTATCAAATCTGTAATCGTAATGCATGTGTTCCTCTTTAACAGAGCAATAGCCAAAGGTAAAGAAAACTGAACGCATACCTACATTATTTGCTGCAATAATATCATTATCGGAGTCACCGATCATCCATGCACTGTCTTTGTCCACGCCTAATTTCTCAAGCGTATATAAAATTGGCATAGGATCAGGTTTTCTCTTTTCAATGACTTCACCACCTAAAATAAAATCAAAATACTCAAACAATCCCATATGCTTTAGTAATGGAACTGCAAATACCTGAGGTTTATTGGTAACTACAGCAAGCTTAATTCCTAGATCTTTAAAACATGCAAGACCTTCTTTAACTCCAGGATATACCCTGTAGTCTTTATCAAGTCCCTGCATATATTCGACATTGAACACTTCCCTTGCTTTTTTTAAAAGATCCTTATCAAGTTCTTCTAAATTTACATCGAACTTTTTAGCAATGACTCGTGCTAAAAGCATATTCACGCCGTTTCCAACGTAGCTTTTGGTACTTTCAATGGAAGGCTCTTCAAGATTAAGTGCCCTTGCACTTTTGCAGGCAGCTTTTGCAAGCTGCGCTACAGTGTCTGCAAGGGTACCATCTAAATCGAACAGCAACGCTTTTGGAAGTTTAATCATAATTAAGCTTCAAGTGCGTCGTGTAAACTTTTTAAAGCTTCTTTCTTGTCAGNGGCACCAAAGAAGGCAGAGCCTACNACGAATACATCNGCACCAGAGAGAGCTATTTCCCTGATATTAGAAGCTTTAACGCCACCGTCAACCTCAATTAAGATATCCTTTCCGTCAGCTTTAGCCATAGCCTTAACATCATAAACCTTAGTTAAAGTTGCTGGGATAGTCTTCTGACCGCCAAAGCCTGGGTTTACGGTCATTACAAGTACAAAGTCTAACTTATCCCATAGGTAACGCAGCATCTGTGGTGGAGTGCTTGGGTTTAGTGCAAGACCAGCCTTTACACCTGAATCCTGGATGTGACTTAACATACGCTCTGTATGTAGACATGCCTCTGGATGGAAAGAGATCCAGTTTGCACCAGCTTTAATGTAATCATCCACAATGTTTTCAGAGCAAGGAGAAACCATCAGATGCACATCAAAGATGGCATCTTTAAACTTCTTTCTCATTGCCTGTAAAAATACAGGACCAAAAGTCATATTTGGCACGTAGTGGTAATCCATAACATCGAAGTGAATGATATCCACACCTTCGTCTAAAGCCTGCTGTACATCTTTTTCAAGATTTAACAAATCTGCAGATAGAATTGAACCTGCAATTTTAAAGTTTCTTGTTTTCACGTTAACGTATACTCATTTCAGATTGAACTGTCNTGAAGCTCTTGGCAAACGGACCGTTCTTCTTTATATGGCCTGGTAAAGAACGGGCAGTGCCAGCTGCTTCCTTTGCTGTCAGATAATCACCCACGATAAGTACATACCATGGCTTTCCATCACGCTTTGTTTGATAAATCCAGTATTTACCATCTAAATAGTCTGCAGCATACAGTAGTGGTAAACGGTTTCTGCCTGCTAGTACCTGTAAGGTATAGTGGCCTGGATTTTTAAGCTTAAGCTCATCGCTGCTACCTGGTACAGGATTGCCGTGAGGTTTTTGCACTTTAGCTTTAGCCTTTTGGGTTGCCAAAGCTGTTTTGGCTTTACTCTCTTTTGCAGTACTCTGACTTTGTGCCTGAGATTGCATCTGCTTTTCCTGCTCTAGTATAGCAGCTCTTGCTTTAGCCTGCTCTTTTTCAAAAGCTTCTTGTTTTTGTTTTTCCTTTAATGCAAGAAGTGCATCTTCTTTTGCGATTTCATCTTTATAAAGAGCGTTGTTTTCTCTTGAAAGAGTTACAAGTTTCTTATTTGAGGCTGTATCTTGTGACTTTTGAGCCTCACTCTTTTTCTCATCGCTAGAAGCTACTGGTTTTTCTGCTTCCTTTTTAGAAGCCTCATTACCTACAGATCCTGCCAATCCTTGCCTGGGATTTGCTGATTTGTCATCAGCCTCTTCTTTCTTTTCAATAGCATCTAGAGTATCACCCTCTAAAGTAACGCTGTTTTTAGTAGCCTTTTTAGAGCCCTCAACTGATACACCCTCATCTACCTTGTCAAGAAGACCGCCAACATCATCAACGGCATTATCTTTATCACCCTTAGGACCTTCAGCTTTAATGTCAGACACGGCGCCATCTGATACTGCAAGCGGATCATCAGACTTTGTATTCTGTGATGCTGTCTCAGGGCTTACCTGCTCTGTAGCTACAGTCTCATCTGACTTGGTGTTATGACCTAAAATCTTATCAACAACATTTGAACCTAAAAATACAGGAACTAAAAGAGCTAAAACAATAACAATGCAGATAACGGTAATAAAGATGGTTGCACCGTTATGCTTTTTTGGGGTTTCTGTTTTTTTCTCAAGAATATCGTCTTTCTTTTCGTTGTTAATTTCTTGTGGATCAGACATAAGAATCTCCGTAAGTTTGATTATCTTGCTTATATTACCTTCACATTGTGAAAGTTTCTTTGACAGCTTTGGTAAAATTGTGCGATAGACAGTATCAAGCTTTGCAAAAGTAAACCTTTGCTCACAGATCAACTGCCCTTCTTCAAGACTCAGTCTTGGCACGCCTATTTCTTTAATATCTAATTTCTGCTCTTTTGCAGCAGACAGTTTAGTCTCTCCCCATAAGGAATGGGCAGTAATTAAAATGGATAAACGTCGTTTGCCTCTGCTCTGTTCATATAATGACATCAGCTCCTCAAAAAAAGAATTGACAACAGAATCTATATCATCAGCTACCACCAGGATCTTCTCTCTTGTAGGAAGGGCAAGTTCACTGATGCTCTGATTTAAAGGAACATTATCGTCCCACTCCATGTCAGGGGCGATTTGCTGCAGAAACAGCTGACGTAACTGAACCGGAGTCATATCGTCTTTACATGGAATAAAGATTGTACGATATTTACCTTCTAAATGGTTAATAACCTGCTCACAGATACTCGTACGCCCTGAGCCGCTGTCTCCTGAAAGAAAAATCCACTTATCACCATAAGCAAATTCATCCTGTATGGATTTGGCACACTCTATAAAGGACTTTGGAATTGAATATCCCTGATTTAGCATATTAAGCCTTCAATGCCTTAATTAGCGCAATAACCTCATCATCTGATACATCTTTGTACAGATTTACCTTTCCAAGAGCTACAGGCAGTACATAGCAGATTGTGCCCTCACGAACCTTCTTGTCATGTCTCATATGAACAATAAAGTCCTTGCCTGTCATATCATCTGGAATTGCAACAGGAAGCTTTGCTCTATTGCATAGTTCCTTGATTCTTTTGTCGTCATCTTCAGTTATCATGCCGCGCTTTAATGCAAGAGCACTTGCGATTACCATACCAAGACCTACAGCCTCACCGTGTAACCAGGTGCCAAAGCCTAAAAATGCTTCGATTGCATGACCGAAAGTATGACCAAAGTTTAAAATCGCACGCAGACCATGCTCTTTTTCATCTTCAGATACAACTGCAGACTTAATCTGACAGCAGCGCTTTACGATAGTAAGCATGGTGTTAAAGTCATGCTCAAAGGTCTTTTCAATATTACCCTCTAAGAACTCGAAGAAGTCCTTATCATAGATAATACCGGTCTTAACAACCTCGCCTAAACCTGCTGAAATCTCTTTTTGAGGAAGTGATTTTAAATACTCAAGATCGGCTACCACAGCCCTTGGCTGGTAGAAAGCACCAATCATGTTCTTGCCAAGAGGATGGTTAATGGCAGTCTTGCCACCAACTGATGAATCCACCATTGCAAGCAGTGTGGTTGGCATCTGCACAAATGGAATGCCTCTTTGATAAGCTGAAGCTGCAAAGCCTGCCATATCACCTACTACACCGCCGCCTAAAGCCACGATAGCACCATCACGGCCGAACTCAGCCTCTAAAAGAGCTGTAAGGATCTGCCACCATGACTCTACAGTCTTGTAGCACTCACCGTCTTTTAGTACGCACTCACGTACCTTAAATCCCTGCTCTTCAAGTTCCTTTTTAAGAGNCTCAAAATAGAGNGGACNTACGGTGTCATTTGTCACTACCATCAGATCTTTAACTTTTGGCAGTGCCTTTCTTACAAGCTCACCGTGATTTAAGTCTTTACCAATGTAAATAGGATACGAGCGGGTATCTAAACCTACTGTGATAGTTTCCATGATATTTCCTTTAACTTTGCTTTAATCAGCTCAACGCAGTCATGTACATTGTTTGTTACAGTATCAATTAAAATATCCTGCACATCATCGTATAGAGCTGCTCTAACCTTAAAAATCTCCTGCAGTCTCTGTTTTCTGTCATCTACAGTGATCATAGGTCTTGAATTGTCTTTTAATGTTCTTGTGTACTGTGTTTCCACATCGGCATATAAATAAATTACAAGTCCGTTTGCCTTTAAAAGTTCCCTGTTCTCGTCTTTGCCGATAATGCCGCCCCCGGTTGCAATTACTGCATCATATTTTAAAACATTCTTTAAAACTTGAGTCTCAATTTTACGAAATTGAGCCTCTCCGTCTTCTGCAAAAATTTCAGGAATGGTTTTACCAGCGAATTTGACGATTTCCTCATCAATATCAAGAAATGGCATTGAAGTTACAAGGGCAAGGGCTTTGCCTATGGTGCTTTTTCCTGCTCCCATTGGGCCTACTAGAAAGATTCTCTGCTTATTGTGGATTGTCATTTATTTACCGCGATTTTCATATTCACAATCTGATATGTAGATTTTACCGCATTTTTGCATTTAGCTGAATATAAGCTACTAATTATCAAGAATTTCGTACACTTTTTCCTTTGAAATTTTTAAATCCGCTCCAACTAATAATATTTTAATTTACATTTCTTATGCATAAGTTATGGCTTTTCGCTTATTTACGCTTTTTTATCGTAATTTTGCTAAAATACGATAAATTTAAACATTTCGACAGAGGCTATAGTGCTTTTTAAATTTGTAAAAGTCGCCTTTTGGGCAGGCTTATTTGCCGTAGGCGTAGGCGGTTCAGCTGCCGCAGGTCTTTACTATCAGACATTAGGAAGTCTTCCTGATGTTGAGAAACTTAAAGAAGTTACCTTTGAAACTCCAATGAAGATTTACACAGCTGATAACAAGTTAATCGGCGAATTTGGAGAGAGTAAAAGAATTCCTGTATCCATCGATAAAATTCCTGAAAGAGTAAAACAGGCTTTTTTAGCAATTGAGGACACTAGATTCTATGAGCATTCAGGTATCGATCCTATCAGCATTATGCGTGCAGCCATAGTATCAGCTAGCTCTGCTCAGGCAAAGCAGGGTGCAAGTACCATCACTCAGCAGGTTGCAAGAAACTTTTTCCTTACAAGAGAGAAAACCATAAAAAGAAAGTTAAAGGAAATGTTTATCTCTTTACGTATTGAACAGGTTCTTACAAAAGATGAGATTTTAGAGCTTTATCTTAACAAGATTGCCCTAGGCCATCGCTCCTACGGTGTGGCAGCTGCAGCTCAAACCTATTATGGCAAAACACTAGATGAGCTTACATTAGGTCAGATTGCAACTATTGCAGGTCTTCCAAAAGCTCCTTCAACATTAAATCCAATTTCAAATCCTCTGCGTTCTAAAAATAGACGCCACGTCGTTTTAGAGAGAATGTACACTCTAGGTTATATCACCAAAGAGGAGTATGAGCAGGCTGACAACGAGCCTTACAAGGCTCAGTTCCATTCAAGCAAGCTTGAGGCTTATGCTCCATATGTAGCTGAAAAAGCACGTCAGTTTGCAATTAAAAAATACGGTGAGGATGCCTACAACGACCGTATTGAGGTTTATACAAGTGTAAACTCAAAAAATCAGGAAGCAGCTCACTATGCTGTATTCAAGGCGGTTACAGCCTACGATTCCCGTCACGGCTATCGTGGTGCTAAAGAGAATATTGAAGACCGTCTTCAGGATAATAGCTTTGATATTGATAACTTCCTGTATGAGCGCAATATCTACCATTACATAAAACCTGCTGTGGTAACCTCAGTTGACAATGCCAACAAGAGCCTTAAAGCTGAAATTCAAAAGAATAAGGAAATTACCATCAGCTTTGATAATTTAAAATGGGCAAACCGTTTTATCTCTGATAAGAACCAGGGACCTGCTCCTAAGGTTGTATCTGATGTGGTATCTTTAGGTGATGTGATTTACTACTACATAAATGAGAGGAACGAGCCTGTTCTTACTCAGATCCCTGATGTTGAAGCATCAATTGTAGCTTTAAATCAGTACACAGGCGCTATTGAGGCTATGGTTGGCGGTTATGATTTTGCCAAGAGTAAATTTGACAGAACCGCCCAGGCTACAAGACAGACCGGTTCTAACTTTAAACCATTCCTGTATTCAGCTGCCGTTGCCAAAGGCATTAACATCAACTCTATTTTCCAGGATGAACCAATTAAGACCTGGGATCCGGGCTCACGCACCTGGTGGTCACCAAAGAACTCACCTAACCGCTATGACGGTCCTATGACCCTACGTGAGGGTCTTGCCCGTTCAAAGAACGTGGTATCCATTCGTTTAATCAGACAGATTGGTGTACACAACGTTGTAGAGCATGTTAAAAAGTTCGGCTTTGATGTTCCAAGAAGTCAGCAGGTTGAGGCTATGGCTTTAGGTTCAGTTGAGGTAACTCCACTTGAGCTTGTAACAGGTTATGCCACCTTCTCAAACGGCGGCTATAAGATTGAGCCTTACCTTATTACCAAGATTGTAAAAAATGGTGAAGTGATTTACGCAAATGAAAACCAGAGCGTTGATCCTACTGCTCCAAACACTGTTAAAAACTCTATAAATCTTGAGTATTTACAGGGAATGGAAGCTGATGGTAACAATCAGGTTCTATCTCATGACAATGCCTATATCGTAGCCGATATGATGAGATCGGTAATTTACGGNGGTGAAGGTATTACAGGTCCATACTGGGGTACCGGTGGCAGAGCTCAGGCTGTAACCGGAAGAACTGATTTACATGGTAAAACAGGTACCACAAACAATGTTCATGATGCCTGGTTCTCAGGCTTCAACGGCAACATTGTGGCAACTTCATGGATGGGTTTTGATACCGACAGAGATCTTGGCTGGTCAAGAACACAAGGTCCTGAAGGTGGTGCCTACTCTGCCCTTCCTATATGGGCTGAGTTTGTAAAACTCACTCAAAAGAACCTGCCACCTGCACCACTTCCTGTTCCTGCAGGTTTAGGCAAGTGCAATGTCAACGGCATTACAGACTGGTGTGTATCAGGCGGTCATTCAATTCAGACTGGATCATCTGAAACTGATGGAGCTGCAGGCGACGATGGTCAGACTATAACGCAGCCAGGTTCAACTCAGACACAGACTGAGGTTGATACATCAGATATTTCAACTGATGATATCTTCTAAAGATTTTCTTCGGGCATAAAAATGGAGGCATACGCCTCCATTTTTTTATCTTTGATTCTGTTTAATTACTCTTTTGCTTTTTTAAAAGCTTAAGTGATACAACCGCAACAATGAAGGTTGCCACACCTAAAACCTCAAATGATCTCTCAAGGCTTGTCATATTAGAGATACGACCTATGATCACAGGGGATAAAAGAATACCTGAAAAACCTATAGCATTGATTAAAGAGATAGCTGACTGTACCTGAATTCCCTTTACAGTACCAGCAAAGGATACAAGCTGAGGCACAATGTTACCTGCTCCAAGACCAATGATGGCAAAGCCTATCATCATACCTATATAGTGTGGTGTCATAGCGGTAATAAAGAAACCTAATGCCACAAGCAGAGCACCAATAACCACAGTGCGACGTCTTCCAAGACGTGAAACAAGCTTATTGCCCACAAGTCTTGTAAAGCTCATGGTTACAGCAAAAAAGATATAGAAATAGCCTGCAATCTGAGGGTCAATACCTCTGTTTTGAGTTGCAAACACAGTACCCCAGCTTAATAGAGCGCCCTCTGAGCCGTACATGATAAAGCACAAGAAGCCTAGCACGATGATAACAGGAGGAAGGTTNATCTTTGATTTCTTTTCTGTGTTATCAGCATCCTTTATCTCTTTTGCATTGAACTCTTTAACGTCTTTTACAAGAGCTCTGCAGCCAACTAATATNATAGCTGACATGATTATAAAGATGGCAAGTGATGAGATATTGATACCAAGTCCCAAGGTTAAAAGCATGGACATTAAAAGCGCGCCTACGATGGTGCCTACAGAATAACCGCCATGGAAACCAGACATTAAAGGACGCTTGAAGATATCCTCTACAATCACGGCATTAACATTTGATGCCACATCGATGCCGATTAGACAGGCACCAAAGATAGCAAGCATAATTGGCAAAAGTATCACTGAATTTGAAAAGGATATACCAACTAGAGATGCTGCAAGTAAAATACCGCTTACTATAGCAATAAGGCGTGGACCGAATTTTGAGATAAGAGGTCCTACAATTGGAATTGCGATAAGTGAACCTGTACCCATTGCCAGAAGTAACTGACCGAACTGACCATCATCAAGCTGCAGACCTGATTTAACGAATGGAACCATAGGTGCCCATGCAGCTTCAATCGCGCCTAAAATGCCAAAAGACAGCTGAGTTGCCAGAAACATCTTTTTTGAATTATCCATAAAGTGAACTGATCCTTATATCATATAAATTATGAGCATATTTATAGCACAAGGTATTATTCAAAAAAAGATACTGTATGAATCAGCATATTTGCTTTATTTATTGATTTTTGTTAATTAAATTCAACATGTTACATTGTGTTTTCATATATGAACATGATTTTTGGTTAATTTAGAGTAAAAATTTTTTATGATATTTAAGAAAAGATATGCTTGTCACAAAAAGACTAAAGCTCTAAGCTCTTGATGCGACCGAACTTTATTAGCTTATATACAACATAGAAAAGCTTAATGTAACCTATAAGGCAACAACTCTTGATGGTTTCTTTTTGCAGATAGTAAAAGACCAGCTTGAGAAAACAAATGCATCACCTGCAGATTATATATAGCACAGTTTCATCCAGATAATAAAACAAAGTGACAACGTTGTTGTCGATATGGCCGATTTTAAGAACAAGCCAGATTATAAAGGAGATGCTGAGATTAGCTATGGTCTCTCAAAAGAGTTTAAACATCAAGGCTATATGACTGAAACTGTTGAAGCCACGTGCTGATAGCCCTTAGCCTCAGGTAAGGTATAACATGTGATTGCAGAGACTGACATTGATGGCTTTGCATAGCAGAGATTTATAAAACGCTACAGTTTTTAGATGATATCTAGAAGCGATACCATCTGGTGGAGGCTTTAACGAAAAACTCGGCCGAAGCCGAGTTTTAGTTATGCTTAATTCACGTAAAAGTGATGGATGTAATTATCTATTACATCATGCCTGGCATACCGCCCATGCCACCCATAGGAGCTGCAGGAGCTGCGTCATCCTTACGTGGAGCATCTGCAACCATGCACTCGGTGGTNATCATTAAACCAGCGATTGATGCTGCGTACTGTAATGCTGAACGTGTAACCTTGGTTGGATCAAGAATACCCATCTCAATCATATCGCCGTACTGCTCAGTACCTGCGTTATAACCGTAGTTATCCTTACCGTTACGAACTTCGTTAGCAACAACTGAAGCTTCCTGACCTGCGTTGGTTACGATCTGACGTAAAGGAGCTTCCATAGCAGTTAATGCAACCTTGATACCTACGTCCTGATCCTGATTGTCGCCCTTTAGACCAGCAATCTTCTTAGCAACGCGAACTAGAGCAACACCGCCGCCTGGAACAACACCTTCCTCAACAGCAGCGCGGGTAGCGTGCATAGCATCTTCTACACGGTCTTTCTTCTCTTTCATTGCAACTTCAGTAGCAGCGCCAACCTTGATAACAGCAACACCGCCAGCTAACTTAGCAACACGTTCCTGTAACTTCTCACGGTCGTACTCTGAGGTTGAATCCTCAATCTGCTTTCTAATCTGAGCAACACGGTCAGCAATAGCCTCTGAATTACCCTCACCATCGATAATAGTGGTGTTATCCTTGGTAATTACAACACGCTTTGCAACACCTAGATCATCTAAAGTAGCCTTGTCTAATTCCATGCCAAGTTCTGATGAAATTACGGTACCAGCAGTTAGAATTGCGATATCCTGTAACATTGCCTTACGACGGTCACCAAAACCAGGAGCCTTAACAGCAGCAACCTTAACGATACCACGCATGTTGTTAACAACTAGAGTAGCTAAAGCTTCTGACTCAACGTCTTCAGCGATGATTAGTAATGACTTGCCAGCCTTTGCAACACCCTCTAGAATAGTGATTAAATCACGGATGTTAGAGATCTTCTTGTCGCATAATAGGATGTATGGGTTCTCTAACTCAACAGTACCAGCCTCTGTCTTGTTTACGAAGTATGGAGATAGGTAACCGCGGTCAAACTGCATACCTTCAACTAGATCTAACTGATCCTCAAGCCCCTGACCGTCTTCAATGGTGATAACGCCATCACGACCAACCTTTTCCATTGCATCAGCAATTAGGTTACCAACAGTAGCATCTGAGTTAGCAGAAATTGTACCAACCTGAGCGATAGACTTCTTGTCTTCGCACTTGATTGATAGGTTCTTTAGCTCTTCAGTAGCAGCAGCTACAGCCTTGTCGATACCGCGCTTTAAATCCATTGGATTCATGCCAGCAGCGATTGACTTTAAGCCTTCGTTTACGATTGCCTGAGCTAGAACAGTAGCGGTAGTGGTACCATCACCTGCTGCATCATTTGCCTTAGATGCAACTTCTTTAACCATCTGTGCACCCATGTTCTGGAACTTGCCTTCAAGTTCGATCTCTTTAGCAACTGAAACACCGTCCTTGGTGATTAGTGGTGCACCGTAGCTCTTATCTAGAACAACGTTACGGCCTTTAGGACCTAGTGTAACTTTAACAGAGTTAGCTAATACATTTACACCCTCAAGCATTTGTGAGCGTGCATCGTTTCCGAAAATAACTTGCTTTGCAGACATTATATTTACTTCCTAAAATCTAAAATTATTCTTCAACAATTGCAAAAACATCAGTCTCTGAGATGATTACCACGTCTTCGCCGTCTAACTTCTCTTTCTTGCAGCCGTAGCCTTCGTTGTAAATTACGGTATCACCAACTTTAACGCTCAATTGAGCAACTGAACCGTTATCTAAAACACGACCCTTACCAACTGCAACAACCTTACCGCGAGTTGACTTTACAGCTGCGCTACCTAATAGAATGCCGCCTGATGACTTTGTCTCTTCTTCAAAAGGCTTAACAATAACGCGATCATACAAAGGAATTAATTTCATTTGTTTCTCCACGGATTTCTTACCGTACTTATTTTTTATCGGAAAAATGGCGTCCGACAGTCACCTAGCTTTAACCTTTAATGCAAGTTAAAACCAATAATTCTTTAACAAATTTGTATATGGGGATTGAGAGAATAATTTTCAAGTAAAAATTAAAAAAAATTTTAATTTTCTGGATTTTTATTTTTCTCTTTTAGAAGAAGCTCTTTTTAAATGGTGCTTACAGACTTTTTGCGATCAACTACAGAGAGCTTTGAGCGCAACGTAATAATCATACCGACTATCACAATAAAGCCACCTATAAATTCCTGGCAGTTTACAGCCTCACCTAAAAAAAGTAATACCGAAGAATACACCAAAGACAGGGATCAGATATACGAAATTACCGCCTTTACTTGCTCCAACCTTGCCAATTGCGTAGTTCCAGGATGCAAAGGATACGACACCAGCCAAAATGGATAACACAAGAAAAGCAATTACATCCATTGTGGTTATCTTATAGACAACAAGTGCATCTGTTGCAGCTCCAAAGACTGTGCAGAAAATTGCACCAAAAAGACCTGACCTGGCGGTTAGAGCAAGTGCGTTTATGTTCTTTGTAAGTTTCCAGCTTATGATTACATAGCACGACCACATGCCTCACAGGCAATGATATAAAGCTCACCTATGTTTTATCTGAATGCAATCAGATCAGAAAATGAACCTTTGCAGACAATGTATATAGCGCCAAAGCAGGAGACAAAAATGCCAAACCAGCCTTTTTTACCGATACGCTCTCCAATAAATAAAAAGGCAAGCACAGAGGTAAAGGTAGGACCTATGCATTCATTTTAAGCGGCGTTTGATGCAGGAGTATATCTTAGGCCTTCAAATAAAAAGGTATTGTGTAAAAGATACCGACCAGTCCCATAACGATAAGGACTTTTAAATCATGAGCGCAGAGTTTGAAGCCTTTAACGCCAGAGGTCGGATAGACAGTAACAAACAGAATAAGAGCTACCACATAGAATCTTGCACCAATGATAAGTATAGGAGACATGCAGTCTTTTAGATACCTGCCGCAAGGAGGAGTTGTACCCCACAAAAAGCAGGCTAATAATAGAATAAGATAATTCTTTATCTGACCGTTTGTTTTCGCTTCAGCTTATACTGGCAGCTTATCTGTATTATGCAGGTACTAGCATATAAGTCTTTGTTTAAACTTTGTACTGTCTACTGTAAAAAAGAATTATCATTTTTCTTATCAGATGATTTTGTATCATCACTGTTCTCATCTTCATCATGAATTACAGTAGCATCAATGACTCTGCCTTTTGAAAAAGAACTAGTCTCTGAAAAGGACTGCCAGCTAAACTGTGAAGAATGAGTGCTGTTACGATATACCTTTTCAGCCTTTGACTGCACTGGAGGTAACAGTAAAAGAAGACCTAAAATATCTGAGATGAAGCCTGGGAATAGAAACAGGAAGCCAGCAAGTGGCAGCAGGATTAACTTAAAATCAACCACGCCCTGAGTCTGCATGATTTCCATAATCTTTTTAAAACGAAGCTTGATGAGCACGCAGCCTACAACCATTAACACGAACATCAGTAAAATTGTATTGAAACCACCAATTACAGAGCCTACCTTAATGATGACAAAAAGCTCCAGAACAAAGCACAGGAACATAATCAGAAAGAATTTTTTCATAAAACCTACTTTTATATTTGAAAATATTATTATTTCCGCTCTTACTTATGAAATAGAGACTAATTATTTCCTTTTAAAGTAACAGTCAGCTGTCATGTATTCAATAACCAGAAACCATGCTCTTTTGTACTTAGGATATCCTAAAAAAGTCTGTAAAAAGCTTGAATTTAGCAATTAAGATTGCAGTTTAAAATAAATAGTCTTTTGAAAATTAACAACTTTTAGAATATATCACACCGATAAATATACCACGAGTAATTAAGATTCATTTTGAGAATGAAACTCATTTAAGTGTTTTATTTTAATTTTACATATCTTTATCGCCTAATAAAATTCTATTGAAGCAGACTGCACGTTAATAGCATGTTTTTTTACCATAT